>Ga0172378_10002439_pt1 | contig 17423 bp, 9 predicted proteins | sample GrowelOW332metaG_FD_119755 | JGI IMG/M metagenome (GOLD analysis project Ga0172378, IMG submission 119755) | Groundwater microbial communities from an aquifer near a municipal landfill in Southern Ontario, Canada - Pumphouse #3_1 metaG | ecosystem: Environmental > Aquatic > Deep subsurface >... | reverse complement strand
TGGTCTAAGAATAAAAGCCAACGATATGATTAACAAAGAACGCATATTGGAAATGGTCGAAAAAGACCTACCAAACATTCAAAATAATTTCAAGCACTTACACCAACATCCCGAGCTCTCTTTCGAAGAGTTGGAGACATCCAAATTTGTAAGAGAGGTATTGAAAGAGTTGGAAATTCCCTTCCGCGAAGGCTATGCCAAGACTGGTATTTTAGGTGTCTTGAAATGCAAGAATCCGGAGAAAAGAATCATCGCTCTTCGTGCAGACATGGACGCTCTTCCCATAACGGAAGATACAAACATTCCTTACAAATCGAAGAATGATGGCGTGATGCATGCCTGTGGACACGACGCCCACACCTCTACCCTTTTAGGCGTAGCAAAGGTATTGAACTCATTAAAATCCGAATTGGAAGGAACTTTTCTATTTGTATTTCAACCATCGGAAGAGCGATACCCTGGCGGTGCAAACGTCATGCTGAAAGAAAATGTATTTTCTGGATATACTCCAAATATCATTTTGGGACTTCACGTCATTCCTGACATTCCGGTTGGGAAAGCAGCGTTCTGTCCGGGACTGATCACTGCAGCCACCGACGAATTATACATCACCGTCCACGGACAAGGCGGACATGCAGCTCTGTTGAAAGACCATAATGCTGTATTAGCAGCTGCCAACACATTGATGAAACTGCAGGAGATTCCAAACAAGTTGGCACCTATAGCAGGAGAAACCATTCTTGCCTTCGGTCGTTTCATTGCAGACGGTGCCATGAACGTGATCCCTGAACAGGTGAAATTGGCCGGCACGCTCCGCACTCTCGAGGACAAATGGAGAGCCGAAGCTTTGATGCTCGTTGCCAAGATTGCACAGAAATCCGTTGCCGAGTACGGATGCAGCTGCGAGGTCAACATCAACCACGGTTACCCAAGCGTGATCAACAACAACGAATTGAATGCAAAAGCAGAAGGCTACGCCAAAGAGATTCTCGGAGAAGAGAATGTGACTACATTTGAAAAGAGAATGACGGGAGAAGATTTCGGATACTTCTCACAGAAATATCCATCACTCTTCTTCCGTATCGGCATTGGCAGTCCGAACTTCAAATGCGGAGGCATGCACTCCCCTACATTTATAGTAGACCCAGAATCGCTTCGTACCTCAACCGCCTCATACGCATGGATTGCCATCCGATTCATGGAGGAGGCTTGAAATTTTTAGGGATCAGCAGAACTCGTTTATACATCATCATGTCCACCTTTTTTGCGATTGATCCATTTTTAGCTGAAAATAAATGACACGAATATACTTTACCCGTCACGGGCAAACATTTTGGAACATAGAGAGAAGGATGCAGGGTCAGAGTAATTCTGACCTCACTCCTCTCGGCGAAAAACAAGCCATTGCCTTAGGGCAAAGGCTAAAAGACACGGAGCTTGACGTCATTTACTCCAGTTCACTTTCCAGATCCATGCGTACTGCCCAACTTATTAGAGGAAAACGAAAGCTAGATATTATTCCAGAAGACGATTTTAGAGAAATTGATCTCGGAGAATGGCAAGGCAAACTCATGTCGGAAGTCGAGAAGCAAGAACCAGAAATGGTGGACAACTTCTGGAACCATCCGGAGTTGTACATCCGCCCCAACGCAGAGACCTATTTGCAGTTGCGCGAACGTGCCGGTAAAAAGCTAGAAGAGATTGTTGCTGCCAACAAAGGCAAGAAAATTTTAATCGTCACCCACGGAGTTGTGCTCAAGACACTCCACTCCTTTTTTCAATATCAACCTATATCGGAGATTGCCCGCTATCCAAAATCTCCACTTTCCACATCACTCAACATAGTTGAAAAAGAAAACGGCATTTGGAATATACTGATGTGGAACGACACCAGTCATTATGATTTGATAAAGTAACGCTGACAACAAATTAGGTCAAATTTAGGTCAAAAAAAACAGCTATTGTCCGTCCGCTGGGCAAGTGTCCGAAACACTCTTCTTTTTTTTTAAAATGGAAACTATTTCCAACCGGAATAATCGGATTCAGCCTCAACTTCAACCTCCACATCATCAGGTAGATTATAGAAAAAATCGATTCCCGTCTGAGCCTCAACCGCATCTATGCTTACCACGTATGGTTCTAATGACGCAACTGCATCTTCGCTATTCGGCATGATAAAGGCAATGCCTTCGTACTTATCATTTTCCTTTCGTAAAACGACCTTATAAAAAGCATCTGGAACAGATATTTTCTTGGCACTTATCGTCTTCATTCCTGCTTTCACAACTGGTCCACAAGCAACATAGATACTGCCAGACAATTTTGCCCAGACCCAGCATTTACGCTCCAACAATTCCCAACAACCATTATTCATTGCCTTCGTCTGCGGACAGATATTTGTCATAAAAAAGGAAGAACGCATGGCACAGGGATCCCATTTCATATCGGCAGCAGGAGCCATGTGTCCACGACTATAACCAGAACCAGAATAATCAGAATAATCAGGACTTAAATCAACCAACGGATCTTTTGCAAAACTATAATTTTTCCGACTCTCTGTTCCTTTCGTCTCTTCAGCCGTCAGCTCGTAAGCCACCCAGTTGGAGATTTGCCAATCAGGATTAAAAGAAAGATTAAATCCACAATGCGAAACCAACTGTTCATTGGGCTGACATCCCAAGCGAGGTAACTCAATCAAAGATACATCAAACGGAACTACCTTCTCTTTCTGAGAATGGACCTTCCATGTTTTGCAGGAAAAGAGTACTGAACTCAAGAGAATTGTTCCGACTAACAAAACTATAAATGATGCCGGTCTGCACTTTTCCTTAAATAATATATGTGTTTGCATCTTCCCTTTTTTAATGATTACAAAAGTAAAGAAATCAGATCTAAAACCAAGAAACGTTCATTAACAGAAACAAACCTGCCATTTACTGAACATATTAAACAATCTTTTTTATTTATTACTCTGTTTAATGGCCTTTTTATAGTAAACTTTTTGAAAAAAAAATTATATTTGTAAGAATTAATGATTATTAAGGCCTATTTAGCGCATTTTCGTACACAAACATCAAAGAGGTTCATTTCTAATTCTTAATAATCAATTTATATAATAAGGATTACCATGATAAAACGGCTTGTATTTATATTTTTCGCACAGGTCTTTGGATTTTGCATTATTTCCGCGCAAAACGAAGACACGCCCAACTTAAGCTTCGAGAACGGAAGTTTTGAGAATTGGACGTTGTATACGGGAGGCTACTATTTTGATGATAACGATGGCAAATACAAATATGATTGGGAAGAAGATCCTTCATCCCAGACCATCAGATTAATGAATAACGTGGAGACTCCCGATCCTATCGTTGCCTGCAACGATCTGAACATTGTTCCTAAAGAGGCATCTCTCGTTGCCAGAATTGGAAATCCTTTAGAAGCAGAAAATATGCCTGTTTATGCAACCTGTGCAACACGTGCTGCTGCTTATAAAGCTAGAGCAGAAAGAATGACTTATTCTTTTATAGTATCAAAGAACACCACCCTTTTAACTTATAGATTTGCCACAATTCTGCATATTCCAATAGGAGAAGATGCAGGAAAACACACTGGAGGTCAATATCCAACATTCTCAATTAACGTAGATGTTGTAGACACAATAACAGGAGTTGAAGCCATAATGCCTTGCGGTGCATACGAGGCAAAAGCTACGGATTCCAATTCCGGATTGACAAGAATGGATAGCTGCGAAAATTCAGAAGCAGGAGACAGAGCATCTGAATATGTTTATAGAAATTGGACAACGGCCAGTTACGATCTCCGTAACCAAATAGGCAAACGAGTCACCGTAGATATCAAAACACACGATTGTCTGTTGGACTTAAGCGCCAGCGGTTGTAGCCCCTACATTTCTCACATTACAAACTGTGCAGGCGGTCATGAGGCTTACGGATACGTTTATGCGCAAACCCGCAAATTGGACCTTATCTCCAAAAACTGCGGTGAATCAGACCCTATCATAGAAGCTCCTGAAGGATTTCCTTCCTATAATTGGTACAGATCAGACGGTAGACCCATCACTATTCCCGATCCTAATCAACCCAGAATTGCACTTATTGAAAGAGAGAACATGAATGATGGCGTCACTTACTTTTGCGAAATTGCCAGTGACATGAGCGGTTGTTCTTCCATTACCCTTTCCACTCAATTGGAAAAAATTCAATTTGACCTCAGTTTTGAGAAACAAGATTCTTGCGGAGGTCTTGTTAAATTCAAGAACACCTCTAGAATCACACAAGGAAGCGACACAATCTCTTATTACAAATGGGATTTTGGAGATGGTCACGTTTCATCGGAAACTAACCCACAGCATTACTACGATAGCACAGGAACTTACACTATTAAGTTAAAGGCGTTTTCAAGCTATGGATGTGAAGATTCCATTAAAACAGAGATCAACGTTCTTGATTTCCCTAAATTAAAAATCAACGGAGATTCAAAATATTGCTACGGAGATGAAGTTAATTTAATCATTAACAACGCTCCGATTGGCAGTATAATTGAATGGAGTAACGGAAATACAGGCATGATTTTAAAAGACTCTGCAAAAACGAGTCAAACTTATATCGTAGAAGTCACAGATAAATATTCTTGTATTTATGAAGACAGCATTCACATCCGCGTCTATCCTTTACCGGAAGTGTCGATTAAAGGTAAATCAGAAGTATGTCCAGGAGATTCCGTTACAATTACTGCGATTTCCAATGCTTCTTCTTTTAAATGGAATATTGGAAATGATAGTAGCAGTATAACGATTTTCCCCGTGTCAAAAACAACTTATACCGTAGTAGGTACAGATGACAACGGATGTAAAGGAATGAAATCTTTTGATGTGGACGTTTTAACACCACCAATTATCTCTATAGATGGACCAGATGACATCTGCGAAGGAAGCACGGCCACACTTACCGCCAATGGAGGTAGAAATTACCGATGGAAGAGAGAAGATTGGGTAACAGAATACGATGGTGAGACATTAACAATATCCGGAGACACCAGTATAAGGTATTATGTTACTGGATATGACGAAAAGGGATGTCATTCTCAATCTACGAAATACATACCTATCAAAAAAGTTCCAGTAGTAAGAATAGGTGGAGACTCCATTGTGTGCCAAGGAGCCTTCATACATCTCAATGCATCAGGTGCAACCACATACAAATGGAGTGACAACAGCACAAAAAATTCTTTCTTGCAAATAATGGAAAATGATGTCATCATCTCTGTAGAAGGAACCACTAACGGCTGTACGGGCAAAGATAATCGATTGGTCAAGATGAAACCTGCCCCTTCTATTTGGATTGATGGTATCACAGATATCTGTTACAACGACAGCTTACATTTAGCAGCCAACAGCGCAGATTCAATAACCTATTACAAATGGGATAATGGTCCTTCTACTGTTGAAATGGATGCTCTTCCTAAATTTTCCTCCAAATATCGAGTTACAGGTACTGGAGCGAATGGTTGCACATCTTCTGCTGTAGCGGATGTAAATGTTTGGAATTTACCCATTATAAATGTCAGCGGAGACCCTGCTGTATGCGAAAATACAGAAGCTCATCTTCAAGCCAGTGGAGATGCCGAAATTTTCTATTGGGAAGGCAGTACTCTCGGTGCGGAATACAATCCAATTGTACCTAAAGACACCACCTATTATGTAGAGGGTACAGACTCCAACGGCTGTACAAACAGAGCTTACATTAAGGTCAAGGCCATTCCTTATCCGGAAATAAACATAACAGGTGATTCTGTCGTTTGTTATGGCACATTCCATCAACTTGTAGCCAAAGGAGCTGCTAGTTATCAATGGAATAATGGACCTTCCACTCCATCGTACGGAATCACTCCTACAGAAAGCCAAATATATAGCGTTACAGGAACACTGAACGGATGTTCTTCTTCTGCAAATTTCTTTGTTGAAGTTTTACAGTTGCCCACCATCTGGATAGAAGGTCTCACTCAAATTTGCCACGGAGACTCTTTGTTCCTAGTAGCAAAAGGTGCGGAAACATACAACTGGGGAGAAGGTACGCTTAAAGACCAACTTAATACCCTACCATTCTCTAGCACAACCTATAAACTTTCTGGTACTGACGAAAATAAATGTACCAATCAAATTGATGTTCCTATACAGGTTTTATCCAAGCCTGACATTAACATCAAAGGAGAAACGATGGTTTGTATCAATACACAAGCAGACCTCACTGCTTCTGATGGCTGTGAAGTATACGCATGGAACAACGGTAATTCTGGAAAAAACATAAAACCTACTATTACGAAGAAAGACACATTTAGTGTATTAGGAATTGATCTATATGGATGCAAAAACAAAGCATCAATCGTAATATCTCCTCTTGACCCGCCTGAATTATCCATATTGGGCGATACGGTTGTCTGTTTAGGAAAATCAACAACTTTAGGAGCACAAGGAGCACAAACGTACTTATGGCCAGATAATTCTACATCTGCACAATACAACTTAACTCCTGCGTCAAACATGACATTTATATTGGAAGGTACGGCTCAGAAATGCACAGCACAGAAAGAGATACATATTTTCATCAAACTACCACCTAATGTTCTGATTTCTGGAGATGAATCAATCTGTCCAGGAACTCCATTTACCCTTTCTGCCTCAGGTGCAACAAGATACAAATGGAACACAGGAGATACAACGACCTCCATATCCTATCTGCCACAGACAACCACAACCTACTCTGTGATAGGATATGATTCTTTGGGTTGTAATACAAAAAGCGATTATGTCATGAATGTATTCCAAACACCAGATATAAAAATAGATATGCAACAACGCATAGGTTGCCTTGATTCACAAGACACTTTGCATTTGAAAGCATTTGGAGGTGTTTTCTACACATGGAGCAGCGATCCTTCTTGGCCGGAATTAGCATCCAATATCAATTCTGAAGAAATGGAAATTTTCATCAGTAAAGCAACCCTATTCAAATTGAAAGGTGTTGATTCTAACGGTTGTGTGGGTTATGCACAAATGGCAGCAGAAATGCTCCCTCGTCAAGATTTCAGTTACGTCATTGAACCGAAACTTATCGAGCCAGATAATCCGACCGTTTTGTTTAAAGGAAACTCTCCTGTTAACTCAAAATGGTTCTGGACTCCTAGCATCGGAGAACCAGAGCTAGAAGGAAAGAGTTTAAAACATAGCTACAACACGAAAGAGATTGGTGACTCTGTATCCATCACGATAAGAGCATTAGATACCAACGGATGTGAATACTTAGAGACAGAAACCCTTTATGTTTGGAAACCATTCTGGGCGCCTACTGCAATTACTCCAAATGCAGACGAGAAGAATGAACGATTCCGTTTCTACGGAGGTCAATACATCGACAACTTCTCCTTCATCATCTACAACAGACTGGGTCAAATAGTATTTGAAGGTGATAGCCTGACTGACGAATGGGACGGAAGATTCAAGGGTGAACCTTGTCCAATAGGCCTTTACGGATGGGTTGCGAAGTTTAAGAGCAACTTCAAAGGCATTGATAAATCTGGTGAAGAAAGAGGTTATTTTTCTATTGTTAAATGATGAATTAGTATGAAAAAAAGTTTATACATAATTATTGGACTTTTTTGGTCATTGGTAGCTTGGGGACAGGACTATACGTTCTCCAACCATAACATTGTGCCATTCAGCCTCAATCCTTCTATGGTGGGTAATGCCAATGCCATTCGAATTGGTCTCAACTACCGACAGCAATGGCCGGCCTTGGGCAACAGCTACCACACGGTTAGAGTTTCGTACGACCAAAACTTCTATAAACGGATGTGTTCATTAGGAGCCTTCTATACGTATGACTACATGGGAGCCGGCGATATCAAGACAAACGAATTTGGACTTATCTACGGTCATACCATACGACTTACCGATGGCTACTTTGTTCGATTAGGTGTTCAAGGTTCATACTTTTACAACCTATACGGAGATAATTTCGAGTTTGGTGACCAATACGATTGGGGAACAGGAACCATTCTTCCTAACACATCAGAAGATATCACGGGAAATGAAAGTGTCTCTCTCATGGACTTCTCTGTGGGTGGTGCTTTCGTGATTGAAAATCACCTTACCGTAGGTGGTGCGGTTTATCACATCGGAGAACCCGAAAATGGTATCATCGAAAGAAAAGATAATAAGCTTTACCGTAAATTTGTAGGTCATGCCAATTTCGTTTATGACTTGGAATCGAGCAACGGACTTTGGGGGCGAAGAGACCTTTCTAATAAATATCTCTTTGTAAATGCGGCTTACCAAAAACAATTCAATTTTGAATTGGCTTACTTAGGTGCAGGAGTTATGATCTCTCCTCTTATTGGTGGAATTGCAGTCAAAAGTGACATAGATGATGTCAATACCATCTCCTTTATGCTAGGTGGAACATACAAAGGTTTTCAAGCCTATTACGTATATGACCTATTCACTTCAAGTAAAAAGAATGGATCATGGTCGCACGAAATTTCTCTGATTTACATCATTCAGAATGACGAAAAATATCCATGCCCTGTTGTCTATTGGTAATAAAAGTCAAGAAATGAGGGGATAGAAATGACAACGTTCCTGTTTTTAAGTTTTTTATCCTCCTATATTACTTTTTAATTGCTTATTTTTAATGAAGTCGTCGTATCTTTGCAGATATGGCAAGTCAGGGAGAAATAATCATAAAAAGGGCGCATGTCCACAATTTGAAGGACATCGACGTCACGATACCAAGAAATAAATTGGTTGTCATTACCGGATTGTCTGGCTCCGGTAAATCATCATTAGCCTTCGACACTCTTTATGCAGAAGGTCAGAGACGCTATGTCGAGAGCCTTTCTGCTTATGCGCGTCAATTCCTAGGCAGAATGAGCAAACCGGAAGTGGATTACATCAAAGGCATTCCACCTGCTATTGCAATCGAACAAAAAGTAAGCACAAGGAACCCACGTTCTACCGTCGGCACAACGACTGAGATTTACGAATATCTCAAACTTCTTTTTTCAAGAATAGGAAAGACATACTCTCCCATCTCCGGCAATTTGGTAAAGAAGCACCAAGTCAGCGATGTGGTTGACTATATCTATACTTTCCCTGAAGGAACAAGAGGTTGCATTCTCACTGACATCTTTCCACCAGAAGGACGAACCATCAAACAGCAATTGGAGACATTGAAGATGCAAGGATTCAGCCGCATTGAACTAAACGGTGAATTTGAGCGTTTGGAAGACATCATCGAGAATAAAGATAAACTTAAACAAGTTGGAGAAAGCATTCTGCTCGTGATTGACCGTTTCTCGGTTGCTAGCGATGAAGATACCCGCAGCCGACTTGGAGACTCCGTACAGACAGCATTTCTTGAGGGAAAAGGCGCTTGCAAAATACAGATATTCAACGCAGATAAGACATCAACAATAGAGCCTTTCTCTAATCGGTTTGAAGCAGATGGCATAACATTCGATGAGCCAAACGACCTTATGTTTAGTTTCAACAGCCCTTACGGAGCTTGTCCAAAATGCGAAGGATTCGGAAAAATCATCGGCATAGATGACGATTTAGTTATTCCAGATAAATCATTATCTGTACATGAGGGAGCCGTTGCCTGTTGGAGAGGCGAAAAAACGTCTGAATGGCTTTTCTCCCTTATTGAAGGAGCTACAAAGGCAAAATTTCCTATCCACACGCCATATTTCGAACTCACGAAAGAGCAGAAGGAGATGCTTTGGAAAGGAACGCGTTATTTCAAAGGTATTGACGACTTCTTCCAATTCGTACAGGAAAATCAATATAAGATTCAATATAGAGTGATGCTCTCTCGATTCAGAGGAAAAACAACATGCCCAGAATGTCATGGAACCCGTCTGAAGAAAGAGGCAACTTACGTCAAAATAAACGGAAAATCAATTATCGACTTGATTGAAATGCCAATCGAAGATTTGAAGAAATTCTTCGTTGACTTAACCCTTGACGAACATGAACAGAAGATAGCAAAACGACTTCTTACTGAGGTGAATAACCGTATTCAGTTCCTTGTCGACGTAGGTCTAAGCTATCTTACATTGAACCGTATGTCCAGCACACTTTCTGGAGGAGAAAGCCAACGTATCAACTTGGCAACCTCTTTGGGCAGCAACCTTGTTGGATCACTATACATTTTGGATGAGCCTAGCATAGGCCTCCATTCTAGAGATTCTGACCTTCTTATCAATGTGCTCCGCCATTTACAAGCATTGGGCAACACAGTCGTCGTTGTGGAACATGACGAGGAGATCATGAGAGCAGCAGACTATCTGATTGATATAGGTCCGGAAGCCGGTCGTTTAGGCGGACACGTGGTTTATCAAGGCCCGATCAACGAAGAAATTCTCAAGAGCAAAGATCTTCCGATAGACAGTCATACGTTCGACTATCTGACAGGCCGTGAAGAGATTGAAGTTCCCACTTTTCGTAGGAAATGGAGTAATTACATCGAAGTTATCGGAGCTCGTCAAAATAACCTGAAAGGCATCGATGTTAAGTTCCCACTTAACGTCATCACAGTCGTTACAGGTGTCAGCGGTTCGGGAAAATCATCGCTTGTAAGAGACATTTTCTACTCTGCCATGAAAAAACGCATGGGTGGCATTGCTGAGAAAACTGGCCTTTTCTCTGATATAAAAGGAAGTTTCCATTTAATCCACGACATTGAGTTCGTTGATCAGAATCCGATAGGAAAATCGTCCAGGTCCAACCCCGTGACCTACATGAAGGCATACGATGAAATCCGTAAACTTTTTGCAGACGAACCTCTCGCCAAACAGATGGGTTACACACCAGCCTACTTCTCTTTCAACGTAGAGGGCGGCCGATGTGAAGAGTGCCAAGGTGAAGGAACCATCACTGTAGAGATGCAGTTCATGGCCGATTTGGTTTTGCCTTGCGAAGCTTGCCACGGAAAGCGTTTCAAACAAGACATTTTGGATGTCACCTATCGAGGCAAGAACATCTACGATATTTTGGAGATGACCATCAACCAAGCCGTCGAATTCTTTGACCAAGGAACAGGCTCTACAGAGAAGAAGATAGTGAAGAAACTGAAACCTCTACAAGACGTGGGGTTAGGTTATGTGAAGTTAGGACAATCATCAGCCACTCTCTCCGGAGGCGAAAGCCAGCGTGTGAAGTTGGCCGCTATCCTAAGCATGGAGAAGCCAGAGCCTATGATATTCATCTTTGACGAGCCAACCACAGGACTTCACTTCCACGATATCAAGACCCTAATGAAGGCATTCAACGCCTTGATTGCTTCGGGTCACACCGTAATCATCATCGAACACAATATGGATGTGATCAAATGCGCAGACCATATCATTGATATCGGCCCGGAAGGTGGTGAAAAAGGTGGTAACCTTTTATTTGCAGGAACTCCAGAACAACTAGTCAAATGCAAAGAATCCTACACAGGAAAATTCTTAGCGCCGAAACTAAAATAAATTCAAAAACATAAAAGAGATGGATTTAGAAGAAGATTTGAAAAATGCCGTCAAAGTACTAAAAGAAGGCGGAGTCATATTATACCCTACTGATACAATCTGGGGATTAGGTTGTGATGCAACAAACGAGAAAGCAGTCAAGAAAATTTTCGAAATCAAAAAAAGAGAAGATTCAAAATCCATGTTGGTTTTGACTGACAGCGCAGCAAAGGTTGAGCGTCTTGTTAACGACGTCCCTGCCATTGCTTGGGATTTAATTGATTTGTCAGACAAACCACTGACCATCATTTACTCAAATGCAAAGAATATGGCACCTAACCTAATTGCTGCTGACGGTAGCGTTGGTATTCGTGTAACCAAAGAGGAATTTTCTAAAAAACTCTGCGAAAGATTCAGATCTCCTATCGTTTCAACTTCCGCCAACATCAGCGGAGAACCTTCTCCTGCTAATTTCCAAGAAATCAGCGAAGAGATAAAAAATGCTGTTGATTACATTGTTTCTTTTAGGCAAGACGATAAGAGCAAGGCGAAACCATCATCCATTATCCAGTTGGAAGCTGGCGGCGTTGTGAAAATCATTCGCGAATAAAGACAATTTATGGATTAACTTCACGTTATATCCATGAAAACATAGAAACGGATAGGCTAAAAATGCATTACCCGTTTCTTTTATTTTGGAGATTAAAGAAATGGCACTAGTCGCATGTCACAAAAGTTTCTTTTCTCCTCAATCAAGATGCCGATGCTGAAATCATTTGACAAAAAGAAGAAACAAACTGCGAAATATATCATTCTAGACCTATTAGCATCTCTTTTGGCTTGGTCTCTATTCTTTATTTTCCGAAGAATTGAGATTGAGTCTACTTTTGTTCAAAACATCCAACTTTTCTCTCCGATCTACAACTTCTGGAAATTGTTAGTAGGCGTTCCCGTCTTTTGGTTTTTCATGTTCTGGCTTTCCGGATACTACAACAAAGCATTCCATAAATCACGAGTGTCCGAATTTTTTCAGACCTTAACCAGTGTTTTCTTTGGATCCATCCTTTTGTTCTTCATCCTTTTGATAAACGACCCAGTTGTATCTTACAAATATTACTATCTCTCATTTATTGTCTTATTCGCCATTTATTTCATTGTTGTATATACGTTACGTTATACTCTAACACGAATTACAACACACAAAATCCATAATCGAACGTGGGGTTTTAAAACCCTTATTATAGGAACAGGCAATAACGCAAAAAAAATATACGATCAGATCATCTCGGAAAAACAGTCTTCAGGTTTCATGATTTGCGGATTCATCTCTGACGACAAGTACAACACTATCGTCAATAAACAGATGATTCTAGGCGGATTGCCAGACTTAAACCGCATCATAAAAGAGAAAAACATAGAAAACATCATCGTAGCAATTGACAACGACGATAAAAATGAGCTATTCAGAATTGTAAACCAGCTTTATCATTTTAATGTTGAGATTAGCTTTATCCCTCAACTTTACGACTATTTAGTGGGAGGAATTCGTCTCTCCATCATTTACGGAACACCTCTTGTCAATATTCTTGAAAACAAAATGCCAGCCTGGCAGCAGAATACCAAAAGACTGTTTGACATCGTTATTTCCGTATTAGGATTAATCCTAACATCTCCTCTTCTGCTATATTTAGCCATACGAGTAAAACTTTCATCCAAAGGGAAAGTTTTCTTCCGTCAAGAAAGAATTGGATTGCAAGGCGTTCCTTTCCAAATCATCAAGTTCAGAACGATGTATGAGTCAAAGAACAACGGCAAAGAACATCGCCTGACGGAAATTGATGACGAACGTGTAACTCCAATTGGCAAGATTATGCGTAAATACAGATTGGACGAGCTTCCTCAACTTTGTAATGTTCTGAAAGGTGAGATGTCGTTAGTGGGTCCAAGGCCTGAGCAAAAATATTATGTTGACAAGATTGTTGAAATTGCGCCTTACTATAGTCTCGTTCTGAAAGTAAAACCAGGAATAACATCATGGGGAATGGTGAAATATGGTTATGCCAATACGGTAGATAAAATGATCGAAAGACTGAACTACGATATCATCTATATGGAAAACGTTTCTATCTTGCTTGACATTAAGATAATTATTTATACAGTCAAAACCATATTCTCTGGCGAAGGTATTTGAATCAATTCCATTCAGAAACTTCATCTTTCAATGGAAACCTAACACCTATCATAAGTTCAAAAGAGGATGTTATTTTCTCATTAGCCAATTGGTTTAAAGAGTGAACATAAGCCCCTCCCAAATAAAAACATGGAGTAACATTCACTTTGAAATTCAAACCTCCATAATGATCTGTTCGATACAACAATCCGATTGAAAAGGTTTTATCATACTCTATACCAGGGAATAAATCCAAAGAGATAGGAGAATTTCTTTCCATGGTTGCTAAACAAGAGGCTAAAAATAAGAAATTCTTATTCAATCTAAACTTACCTCCTCCTGACACATAAAAATGTGTTCGCTGTTTATATCCAAAATCCTCATTCGGATGACTTTCCCACAATCCTTTTGCACTGCAAGAAAAGTGGTATTTGTCCGAATGAAGCAACAAACCGACTTGTCCATGAGGCAGTCTCTCCTTCTCCGGCTGGTTAGCATAATACTTATCAGTTTTCAAATCATCATTCAACTCTTCGAAATCCTTATCCAAAAAACAAAAACCACCTCCTATACCCATCGACAAAATGGTATTTTTCGAAAGTGTTATTTTATAGGCTAATAACAGATCAACAACCGTATGCTGCGTTATGCCCACTTCTTCATATTGAAACACAGCACCTGTCGACAAATTATATTTCAACAAACTAGATCCTGCAAATTGAAAAGTAATAGGACTACCGTCCATATTAATCCACTGTTTATCAAAATGAAGACTCATTGAAGCATCGTCATTTATTCCACTATATGCAGCATTATACAATAATGTATTATAGACAGACAAATAAGATTGCATCTCTTGTTGAGAATAGACAGAAATGCACACTATAAGTGAAGCAGTAACAAATAATTTTTTCATAAAACACTATCAATAAGCCAATTCTATAAAACCAGAAAAGACTTTCTTATTTTCATTTGTGAACAAGTAGAAATAAGTTCCAACAGGAAGCAAAGATCTTCTATTTAAAGAACGGCTGGATTCATTCGTTCCATTCCAATCATTTTTATAAGAACGAGAATGATAAACCAAACTGCCTAACCTATCATATACAAACAACTCATTATCTAGATATTTTTCCACATTTTTTATGACAAAGTAATCATTAACACCATCACCATTAGGTGTCAACAAATTGCCAATAGTATTATCTTCTTCTATGATTAACGGTAAAGGATCAGATTCCTTTATGTTATTTTTCTCTACATAAATAAAGCGAGAACATTCGTCAACAATCTTATTGTCACCATCAGACAAATGATAGTCAACCCTGTAAGTTCCTATTCCTATAGGACAATGAAATGGCTCATTACTTCCCAAACGAACCCTATTCTGCATAATCTCATCTTTATAAAGATCACACCAAATAAAGAGACTATCACACTCTTTTGCATTAAAACGAGGGACCTTGAATTCTAAGATCGTATCATTTCTGTTTGAAAACAAACGATATGATTCATCTTCAGGACAATCAATAAAATAAGGTTCATTATAATCAACTACCTTAACCCAGTAGGAACAGACGTCACTCGTATATGTGTTATTTTTGGCAACAAACGAATATTTAAAAGAATCGCCTTCCTTTAATACAACTGGATTTGCATTTCCTTCTATCATCTCAATCTCTCCGTTTTGAGCCATAGGCCATCTAGGCTCAAAAACGACCGAGCAAGACGACGAATCTAGAACAATTATCGTATCCTCTAAACATGAAATAACAGGAAGATTCTCGCCTAAAACATGTGCAAATGCATCAATTGCAATCACCATATAAGAACAAGTATCACTTCTATTGCCAAATGAATCTATTGCTACAAATGAAAGTTGGACAGAATCGCCATCAGCGAGCGACAAGAGTTCACCATTTGGGTCTAATCTCACGACTTTCCCATCTGGCGACTCTGGCCACCGAGGATAAAAATCCTCTAACAAAACAGATAGAACTAGCACTGTGTCTGAGTTCAAGCAAAGAAGCGTTGGCCTCTTTGTATATTTAGTTTTTATCCAATATGAGCATGTATCACTATGTAAACCATAACCTATGGTATCCTCTGCAATAAAAGTCACTAATGCACTATCTCCTGCCTCCAAGTGCAAAACATCTCCATTACCATCCAACCGATTTACCTTTCCATCTGAAGAAGTTGGATATTGCAGTTTATAATCAATAGTCAAAGATGTCATGTTCAACGTTGTATCCGACAAACACGTGATATTCGGAACATAAGGTTTTATCTTATCCGAAGGATCTAATGCCATTGTATCTTTCGCAAACACCCAGTAACTACAGGTATCACTATAATTATTCAAACCTAACGTGTCTTTCGCCACAAAACTGAAGTACAAGCTATCGCCATCTTGAAGAGTCAACGTATCACCCTGATGGTCTAGTCTATCGACTATTCCATCAGGTGATGTTGGCCATACTGGCATATATGCACCAAAAACAGTTAGATAGATCATTGTGTCACTTACACATTTTATATGTGGGACATAAGGTTCAGTTTTATGCACTTTCTCTGTCGTATCTTTTGCGTATACCCAATAAACACAGGTATCGCTATAATTGCTCAAGCCCAAAGTGTCTTTCGCCACAAAACTGAAGGACAAGCTGTCGCCATCTTGAAGAGTCAACGTATCACCTTGATGGTCTAGTCTCTCGACTATTCCATCAGGTGATATTGGCCATACAGGCCGATAAGTAGCACTCAAAACAGACAGATAGATCGTTGTGTCTCCTACACATTCTATATGAGGTGTATACGGATCCTTTTTATGCACTTGCTCTGTCGTATCTTTTGCATATACCCAGTAACCACAGGTATCGCTATAATTGCTCAAGCCCAAAGTGTCTTTCGCCACAAAACTCAAGTACAAGCTGTTGCCATGTTGTAGAGTCAACGTATCACCTTGATGGTCTAGTCTCTCGACTATTCCATCAGGTGATATTGGCCATACAGGCATATATGCACCAAAAACAGTTAGATAGATCATTGTGTCGCTTACACATATTATCTGTGGGACATAAGGTTCTGTTCTTTCATATATTGTGGAATCTATCGCAAATAACCAGTAACCACATGTATCACTATTCAGCCCAAATCCTAAGGAATCTGTAGCCACAAAACTAACATACAGACTATCACCATTTTGAAGATTCATAAAATCTTCATCTAAATACAATCCATAAACTTTTCCATCAGGAGATGATGGTCTTCGAATGTAAAAAGCAGAAAAGTCCGTAATAGGTACATATACTATTGTATCATGCAGATCACAGAAAAGAACAGGTCTTTTGTTTTCTTTTTTTATCGAATCCTTTACTTTAATATAATATGAGCAAGTATCACTCTCAAGACCAAAATCATTCCTTGCAACATATGAAATAACTACAGAATCACCCTGAATTAAATTCAAATAATCTCCATGAGTGTCTAATCTTTTTAAATTTCCTCCATAAATATAAGGTTGGGGTATCATAAAAGAATCTTGTGATGACTCTAATAATGTATTACTTATGCAATCTACTCTAGGTTTTTCCGAATTTACATAAAAGCTGGATTCAAGCGGACAATGCAACCTCATTTAAATCCAAGTTTGTCAATTGTTTAAATTTTTGTAAAGGAGTCATATACCCTAATCTTTTCCTCGGTCTCGAGTTTAAGATGTTTT
>Ga0172378_10002437_pt1 | contig 17432 bp, 9 predicted proteins | sample GrowelOW332metaG_FD_119755 | JGI IMG/M metagenome (GOLD analysis project Ga0172378, IMG submission 119755) | Groundwater microbial communities from an aquifer near a municipal landfill in Southern Ontario, Canada - Pumphouse #3_1 metaG | ecosystem: Environmental > Aquatic > Deep subsurface >... | reverse complement strand
TGTCATGTCAAGCTTGGAGTGCCACAGCGACCGAAGGGAGCTTTTGAATCATTATTATCTTTCCCTTTGTTCGATCCAGTGCTGAACCTGATATCAAGGTGTTATCATCCTGTGCTCACTCGATGATAACCCGATGATATCTACTTCTCTACACGTTGATACACAGAGTGTGAACCGCAGCTCTGAATCATTCGGCAGATTATCTGCCAAAGTGAAGTATGGCAGCCCAGCAGAAAACGACATTCGTACCTTGACGAGTCAGTAGTAAAGGAAGATACCCTTGGCTTTCTCTTGATTTGTCAGATACCCATCGCTCTATATCAGTGCTGGAAATATTTAGCATTGTACTATCTCCTATGAACATGTTGGGGCCAGTTGTTTTTGTCCCACTTATCCACTGGGATGAAGTTGCCATCTAAATCGCAGGGGGGGCCGGGAGGGAGATTGAGGGTGGAGCGGTATTCTGTGTTGGTTGCGAGGCAGTGGGTCATTTGGTCGTATATTTCCAGTATGCGGAGTTTGGTGCGGTATTTGCCGTATTCCTTTTCATCTTTACGTTTGACGATGGGGAAAGTCTCCATGATGTATTCTACGGCATGACGGGGAGTGGGGAGATAAGAAAGAAGTTCCGGAGTGCCCTGGGTTTGCCAATCCGATTGAGTGCCCAAGTATAGATGGAAATAGAGAGCATCCAATTCACAACGGATTTCGAACCGGCGATCCTCATCCCAGATAAAGGGAGACCCATCATAGCCGCAGTCCTTTGCAAAAGGCTGCAAACTATAGGATGTGTATAATAACTCTAGTACACAAACAGTTAGAGAATTCCCAAGTAGGAGGCAATTAGGTTGGTTAAAAGCAGAAGGTGGTAGAAATGGGAATTGTTTTAGGTATCCATATGTAAGATGGGTACCACCGACACATTGTCTTGAACACCAGTCCAAAACAAACGAGTTCATTAACATTGAGAGTAGAGATGTTTTCGTAGCAGAATCTGAATATCCATGAATCAAGGGCATTGTATGTCCAACTGCTGAATATGGAATCATGCTTGTTATGACTGTTCTTTCATTAGTTGTATTAGTAATATCCCTAAACCCAAGCCAGTACTTTGATGTTTTACCCGCAGCTTTTGTAACTTCATCCTCCAGAACCCAATACCTTGGCAGTGGCTCATAGTCAGGGTCTCTTAGCCTTGCTATAAGCACTTCCGGAAGCTGCGTGGAGTCTGATCCTTCCGGTAAATCTGCGTAGTCGCCAAAGCGGTGATTGAAGTGATGCATCATTTTGGCTTCATACAATGGCAGATAGCGCTTTTCACCTTTCACAAAGTGATTGCCCTGCAGTTCAAAGCCCATATCTTCCAGTTGCTGTTTGGTTTTGAAGAGATGGGAGTCATTGGACATATCAAACATACGCATGAATGATATACTCCAGGGATTGCCATTTTCGGGGTCGTTTTCGTTTATTAGAACCGGAATACGGCGATAGATATACTTGGGTAGCTCTGCATCCTGTTTGCTGCGGAAGATCGGGCAGGTGCGGGTATTGGGATTGATGAGGGCTATGTCTTCTGCACTTAGCTGGAAATGCCGCTCAGAATTGCTTAAATCGGCTATATTGTGGGCAAAGAAAAGGAAGTCTGCTATGCTCTTATCTGAATTAGCTCTTAAACTCAAGCCACGCATGGTCAATAAGCAGAATTTCATACGACTGTCAACTGCTGGGAATATGCCTTCATTGTTCTCAAAATCATAGAGGCTTTTCAGAGAGCCGGTATCAAACAAATCCTGAAAGAAGAATTTTGTCGTATCGTCTGTAGCAATGCCACTTGGTACGATGCAACCACTATTGCCACTAGCTGCAAGAAGAATACGATTTAGTTCAGCAAAGACAGTATATGTATTAAGGTCACCCCTTCCACATAGTGGGAAAAAGCCACCTTCGCGGATAATTAATGATGAGCCTTCGGATTTCCGTTTTTCTGACAAAAACTGCTCGTACAAGGAAGGATTGGTCTGAGGTAAATCTTCTATCATCTTTTTGCGAACTGAAGCATTCAGTGCTTTTGCTATGCTCTCATCTCGTGCAGCAAAGAACTCTTTTCCCTGTAGTTTAACACGTTCCCAGGGAGGGTTACCCAAGATGCAATCAAAGCCGGATTTGGTAAGTGGTGAGTGATCAGTGCTAAGTGGAAAGACGTCAGGGAAGGCGATATGCCAGTGGAAGAACTTGTATTCATCAGCAAGGCGCATGATTTCTTGCCTGAGAGAGAGATCAATATTCTCCGGATCGCTCTTAATACTCTCCATTATGCCGTATGTAATAGGCTCTGGACGCTGAGAATCGCCATCTTTGATCCAAACAAAGGCAGCACACCATGCGTCGTAGATCAGCTTAGTATTCTGATAATCCTGAGACTGAACAAAGTCCGTATAGCTTCGTTCTTTGGCATTAAGCCCGGCCAAATTGTCATCAGCTATATCATTCAGAGCGCTAATGCCGGGTTGTAGTTTCCTCTTGATGAGCCAGTCATCTCTTTCGCTGCTGAAGATATCGATATTTCCCTTGCTTTCTTCTTTGTTCAGCTTTTTGAACGTGGAGCAATAAGCCTTATCGTCTCCGGTAAGAGGGGTAAAGGCAGCATCGGGAATACCTTTCTTTAGTAAAGCCGGGGTGCAACCCAAGAGAGAGTTTCCGCATTGGATATGATGATCCAAGAAGGTTAGGGGTTTGCCGGGTTCGAGAGCTTCCATCCAAAGCGAGATCTTACAGAGTTCCACGGCCATCAGATTCAAATCCACCCCGTAGATGCAGTGACCAATCACGTCTCTGAGGGCATGCTGGATGACAGAAGGTGCAGGCTCATCTTCCCCGGCCCGGATTGAAGCAAGACGCTTGGCAAGCCGATGGGCTGCAGAGATGAGGAAATGTCCGCTTCCGCAGGCGGGATCACAGATTTTGAGAGCAAGCAGAGCTTGCTCGGGTGAGTGGTGAGTGGTAAGCGGTGAGTGGGGGTTGGCTTCGCTGCTGTCGCTTTTCCACTTACTACTTACTACTCTACCAGTTACATCTTTTCCACTTACTGCATCAGCAATTACCGGTTCCAACGCAGAGTCCAAGAGGCAGTTAACCAGAGAAGAAGGCGTATAATAGCTTCCAGTGGTCTTACGTTCCGAACCAGAGACAATGTTGAGTTTGAAATAACCTGCATCCAGATTGATCTCAGGATGCATCTCCAAGAGAGATTCATAGACTGAACCGAGTTCTTCTGGCCCTAGATTACGATAGTTTATGGGTTGGAAGATATTGTTCTTTTGCGTATAGCAGAGGTAGCGGACTGCGACAAGTAATTCACTATTGGCTATCTCACAATTAGCCATTCCTAAAGTAGAAGAAGCTCTAAACAAGAAAGAACCCAAGGCTGGCAGTCCGAGTGCCGGGTTGCCGTCATATAAGCCGTTAAAAAGCAAATTTAGCTGCTGCCAGAGATCAGAATGCCGGGTTCCTCTTTTGTTGCGGGCAAGTTCCCTGATCCGATAGGTGGAATAATACTTGAGATAGGTCTGTTTAACTTTTTCAGAGACATCATTGGGAATTAGCAAGTCCCTATCTTCATCAACAAAGATAAAGAGCAGACGATATACCTGCAGCAAGACCTGATGGTAATAGTCCTGCAGGGTAAGAGCGCTGGAGCGGAGTTTATCCCTGAGTTCAGTATTGGCGGGATGGGAGAGAAAACCAGCACCAAGTGACTCGATGGCAGATTGGACATTATTACGAAGCTCATCCAGGGCACGGACACCGTCTTTGATGGAAGCGTTGTACCATTTTTCCAGCCAGCAGGTTTCAGGGGGCAGAACTCTGCCTGTTTCATCTGTCTTTACTTCCACTCGGGACTGATGGCAAAGCAGATATAGCAAGAAGAAATCGCTGTAGGCAACTCCATCCATCATCGCTTGCAGGTCAAACTCCACATAGGCAGCGCGGGTTAGGGATACATTGTCTCGCAAGATCCGGAGCTTGAGGCCATTGGAAAGGATACCCCAGAGGTGATCATCGCTACGGTTTAGAAACTCCTGCATCAGGGAATGGGGAGAGAATTTTGGTAAGTGGTAAGTGGTAAGTTTGGTAAGTGGTGAGGTGGGACGTTTATCCAGATCCCATCGGAAGCTGACCAGATGAATGGCAACAGGTTCGGATGCCTTGTGACTGATGGGATAGGTTTTGTCCTCAATCTCGATAGACCTTTGAGTCTGTAGCCTTCCATATCCCGACTCCTGGAATAGAGGAAGGAGCCAGCGTTCGCGTGTCTCGGTGGTGCCAATGGCTTCCTCAGAAAGATTATCCACTATGTCACGATAGGTCTGCCAGACACCGATGAGGCGGTTCCAGGAACGGGTTGCAGCTTCACCTAAGCGTTCACTAGGGCTTAAGTGGTAGTCTGTGGATTTAAGACCTTCCAGAGTGGCGTCACCACTAACAATCCTCTGCAGCAGCTCTGCAGGGAGGATGGCTCCTTCGGTGCGGATGGTATTGAAAATACTGCTACGCTTAGGCATGGAGGCTCCTGTTCTTGAGGACATAGACCTTTTTGGGATCTGTTGGACTGGTTTTGACCTCTGTGATAAGCCCCTTATCAATCATTTTGAGTAATCTTGACCTGGCTGTACGCTCTGATACTTCCCACAAATCAGCTGCCTCTTTAGTAAGAATTTCATTTTTCAATTTCAAGTATTCTATCAGATGTACTTCCCATTTATCGAGTTTCAAATCGATTTTCTTGCCAGCATACAGCGTAACTCGGAAGGCAGTACCAATTTCCTCAAATCTTGGAGGCCGTAAATGAGCTGCATCGCATTCTTCAACAATGCGGGCAATACCAGTACCCCATTGTTCGATAAGATTCAGCTCTTTGAAAACTCTTCCGATCACACGATTCCTAAGTTTAGACATTCCTGAAAGTGCTGATTCAACCGACATCCCAAATGGTAATAACCCGGGGTTGGTAATCTCGATTCTGTCATCATAGATGGATATCCTGATGTTCATTCCTTTTATGGAGTAATCGGCATGGACTATCGCATTGATAACGGCTTCACGAATCGCCTTTAAGGGATATTGTGGCAGTTCAGAGCTGTGAATCCCTTCGATACTAAGTCCTACCAATATGTGTTTTCTGATAAACTGGATAACCGATTCCACAGATTCAGGAAGGTTGACATCAATATCTAACTGGTCTATGAAGCGAGTTTTGGAGATACCCTCAAAGCGAGCGCAACGGATAATTGCATCGGGAAAAAATCGTTTTCGGTCAGAGCCAAATAGTAGGACTCCCCCAATAGTAGGAACCACAGTCTTTCCTTGCTCAGTGAAAATCCCCAATGCGAGAAGTGCTTTATTATCAACGGTTCTTGACCTCTTGGAAAACAACTCTGAAGCCACTCTGAAGTCAATCGCTTCAGAGTTGAGGTCGGGACAAGGGAGTTCATCGTAAGCAGTATTTCTCGCCCATCGGCGGATACTTTCTATTGTATCGAGATCTGCTTGTCGATTTGTTGAACCCAATCGTATGTAAACACCTTTCTCCTGACCCTCAGATGCGAGATAAAAGGGAGCAAACGAGTGATGAACACAAATAACGATGACACTCCTCTCCCTATAAGTGATGATGGAAATATCTGGAATCAAAAGAGGTTTGATACTATCAGCAAAAGCGCTTGATAGCCTTTGTTCATCCTTTAGCGGTTCATCTATGCCAACAACCTCTTTATTGTCACTAATACCGATCAGAAGCGTTCCTCCAGAAGTGTTGGCAAATGCTATGACAGTTTTAATGATATTCTTCAGAGAATAGCAGTTTTCCTTGAATTCTAGGGTCTTCCCTTCTTCTTGTTGCAGATAGTTTGTCAGTTCCATAGAGGACTCCCAGTGAAAGTGCTTAACTGATGCTCAAACAAAATCTTTATGGGCTCAATTACCTGCAATATAGGTATTAAAGCATAGTCAAAATTTAACTCGGAACTTACTCGGAAGCGTTTTGCTTCCGAGTTGATTGCAGAGTACAATCTTGTATTCATATCTCGCTACCTCCCCAATTCGCCACTTGGCAAATAAACATAGATGCCAAGCACATCCGGAGGCAGTTCAGGTTTGATGTCGGGTTTTTGCGAACGTTTAAGCAGGACAGCATCGCGCACTCGGAGGTGAGAAGCAAGTAGCTCTGTGGAACGCTTTTGGGCAAAGCTATTTATGATCGGCAGAAGAGATGCATAATTGTCAATTACCCGCTCGATCTGAGCTTGAGCTTGCTGGGGCAGAACATTATCTGAGGGCATAGCACTCAGCAGAGCTTTAGCATCATTTTCTGTAAGCCAGACAGGAGCTTCAGGTGAGCCCGTAAAAGCCACGATCTGGGAGTCCTCCACCAAGCTGCGATATATCTTATCTTCGTAAAGCTGATTGATATGGAAGCGGTACCTAAGTAGTAAAAGGGTAGTCCTGCGCTCTACTGAAGCAGTGCGGATGACTCCTGCACGGCTGGCGATTGAGTGGGTATTTTCACTATCCAAAGCTGTGCTCATCACCAGATCAGCTAAGCCTTCGACTATAGGATGGGTGCGTGAGAGATAGATTTCCTTTTCCTGTACTGGCAGATCGAAACTGACCGTAATTTTATCAGGCAGAATGCCACAGGTTTCTTTTACTAAAGAAGGAACAGGACTAAGATCAATCTGATACGAGTTCTTTGCTTCTCTTATCACAGCATGATAGCGGGTGAAGGTCTGTTTCACGAATTCTTTGATATTTAGTTGTGAGCCGATAGAGTCTCTGATGGAATCAAGCTCCGCTCTGATCTCATCAACTCTGGCGGCAAGACCCATCTGGGAAAACATGGTTTGACTTCGTTTTTCCTTTTCCTTGGCATTCTCCCAAGCATCGTGCAGTTTCTTCTTATCGTCTTTGAAGAATTCATCAAAACCGGCGATCATGAGTTGATCTCCTCTTCCAGACTGTTCCCTGAGTAGAAGACCTTCAAAGATGGCTTCCACCACAGCTTCGGTATCGGCAGGAACAGGCACGGAGATTCCGATGGATGACTTGATCTGCTTGTGTTTACGGAGCAATACATCCAGAACGATGCCATCAATCTGGTTATCCATCCCATAATAGGTAAGCATGCGGACAGTCGAGTGTGGCTGCCCAAAACGATCTACACGGCCTTCTCGCTGTTCATGGCGAGTAGGATTCCAACTGAGGTCATAGTGAATGACAGCATCAAAATGATCCTGTAAGTTAATACCTTCGGAGAGGCAATCCGTACAGACCAGTATTCGAGATGGGAATTTTGCAATTTCTTTTACCCGATCTTCCCGCTCCTCGGGAGGTAACAGACCGGTGATGGGCATAATCTGGATCGACTTGGGCAGCCGTTCTCTGAGTTGCTCTGCAAGGTATTCTGCTGTCTGGATAAAGCGGCAAAAGATGATGGGACTGAAGCCAGCTTTTATCAGGTCTTTGAGGGGTTGGATGAGTCCAAGCATTTTTGCATCCTGGTCTCCGTACAGAGAATCAGCAGCCTTTGCCATCGCCAGCAGTTTTCTGCGACTGAGCATATTCTCATCAGCTTCAGGAGATGAATCGCTGCCGGGCAAAATATCGCTGGCATCGGCAGTATCCTGATCATCAATGTCCATGATCAGGCGTCTGCCCAGTTCATCAGCTTCTGGAACCGATTCTGTTTCCAAAGTGGCACTGCGATTGCGCATGGTAGCGGCTGCCGCGGCAGGGCTGGAAGCAAGTGCACGCAACAGAGCCAAGGCTGACCACCAACGCACCCTTTGCCGATGCTGACTATTCGTCTTGTCAGAGACTATCTCCCGGGCATAATCCAGAGCCTTACTAAACAAATCACGATATGGCGCAGATAGGTTATAATGCAGCTCCTTAGATTCAGGGGTGGGAAACACAGTCTTTTCCTTCAGGTAATTCTCTATGTCCACCCTACGGCGCTGGATAAAAAACTGAGCTATTCTGCGGCGATACTGCTCGTTTTGTGACCCGGTCAAGTCAGTTGGGAATTCAGCAATATCTTTGTTCAAGATAGTCAGGAGCGAACGGAAAGCGTTTTCGTTACCAGAGTGGGGTGTTGCGGTTACCAAGAGTATATGGCGGTCAGGACTTTGGCTGAGTTTTTTAACCAGATCATAACGTTGATGCCGGCTACTGCTTCCAGTATCATCAAAGCTGGCAGTATGGGCTTCGTCCACGATAATCAGTTCTGGGGCAGTCCGTAGAAATTCGGCTTTGTGACGGTCGCTTTTGATATAGTCTATTGATACCACTGTATGGGGATAGACCTCAAAGATAGATTCATTGGCGCGGCAATTGCGCTCCAATCTACGCACAGTGCTACCCAGCACCAGTTCTGCATCAATATGAAACTTTGTGCTTAGCTCCGTTTGCCATTGCTCTGCCAGATGGGGAGGACAGAGAACACAGAGCCGGGTAATCTCACCCCTGTCTAAGAGTTCTCTGGCGATCAGGCAAGCCTCTATGGTCTTACCAATACCCACATCATCGGCTATAAGTAAACGCACGGGATCGAGCTTGAGAGCCATCATTAGAGGGACTAACTGGTAGGGACGGGGATCAACAGCCAATCTGCCAAAGCATCTGAAAGGTCCGGCACTATTGCGAAATCCTAATCTGAGAGCATCCCGGAGTAATCTGCAGGATTGGAAATCTCCCAATCGAGATGGATCAGGTAAATTGAACGAAGCTGGTTTTACAGGTTCCAAGGAAGTCAGGATTCCGGTTATCTCATCATCGCTTCCGCCTAGAGGTTTGACGATAATCAGTTCATCAGTCGAGTCGGGTAAGACTACCCATTCTCTGCCACGGGCGGTAACCAGAGAGCCGATGGAGTAAGTGGTGTTGGTTGAGTTAGTGAGATGGTCAGATTGCGAGGTAGTAAGTGGGGGGCAGACCATTTACAATTCCTTCGTCAAGATGCTATAAAGGGCGGTGTTTATGTAGTAATTGGTGCGGATAATCTTCTGCTTCTTTAGCAATCCATCTTCACAGAGAGCATCCAGATACTTGGTGGCAGTGTGTCTACTGACCTTGATGTCTTGCATGATAAACTCAATCTTGGTGTAGGGGTGAAAAAAGAGATTATTGATCAAATCCTGTGAATAAAACTTGTACTTTGCCCGGATGAACTGCTTGTAATCCTGAAGGGCTTTGCGGATTTGCATAACCATCAAGATAGTCTGTTTAGATGTTTCTTCCACAGCATCTAGCATGAATAAAATCCAATCTTCCCAGGCAGCATCATCTCTAACCTTTTGGAGGAGACTATAATACCTACCCTTATTTCTAACGATGGATCTGCTGAGATACAAAACTGGGATGTCTAACAAATCCTCCAGCACCAAGTATAGGACATTGATGATGCGTCCGGTGCGTCCATTACCATCGTAAAATGGGTGAATACTCTCGAATTGGTAGTGAATAACAGCCATCTTTATCAAGGGATCAACATCACTAAGGGTGTTATCGTTGATGTAATTTTCGAGATTAGACATTAAGCTAATGATTTCATGAGGGTCTTGCGGAGGAATATAGACGGTCTCACCTGTCTGCTCGTTTCGTAGCTCAGTGCCAGGCAGTTTACGATAACCTGAACGGGTTTTTTCCATTTCTGCCTGGATATCGATGATTTGATTGGAAGTTAGCAATCCGGAACTCTTAACAAGTGAGTACCCTTTTTTTAAGGCAGATACATAGCTGCTGACTTCTTTTGCGGCTGCGCTCAACGCGTATTCTGGGAATATTTCCTCACGAAACAGATCGTCATGAGTAGTAATGATATTCTCTATTGCTGAACTATCCTTAGCTTCCTGAAGCGAAAGGGTATTGATCAGAATTGATTGATTGGGAATTGTGGCGGACACCCCTTTTAGTTCAGCAAGAAACCGGTGAGCGGAAGCTGCTTTCTTGAGGACTGAAGTGGTCTCCAGATCAGTCTCCGGGGGCAAATTCTTAAGAACAAATTTCATAAATACATCCTTGATGCATACAGCGAAAGTATTCTGCCCACATCAACTGGACGTGTCCAATATTTGGGCATTTTCTGTACATATGATAAGGCATATGTCCAAGAAAGCGATTTTTTCTATACATATGGATGGTGGTATGGATAGGAAACTGGCATTTTCTATACATATCGTTAATCAGCTTTAGCGTGAGTTCAAATATTCTGCGCGATTGTCGGGGCAGTGAGACAAGATTGGATGAACTCGGCGAATCCATTGCCTTACTTCTCCCCAAAGATGTTCTCATTAGCAGCGATAATCTCCGGCCAGTCTTTATCATACCGGAATCTGATAACGTGCCAGCCAGTATCCTCCAAATCTTCTTGTATTTTCTTGTCTTTATTCGCTTGATTTGGTGAATCATGGATGGGGCCGTCGATATAGACGGCTACGTATTTATCACTGTAGAGATAATCTGGTCTGGTATGGCATGATTCGATGAGTTCTTGAGCGTGCGTTGGCAGGATGAGTCCACCTTTATAAATATAATCTAACCACTTAAGTTCAAGATCTGAGCCCGCCAATTTCCTAAGCCTCTCATAATGCTCTGCCCGAGAGAATTCACTGGATGAGCGGGACAAGTTTGAACTGAGAAGACTGATAAGTATATCGATAATCGCTTTGCGATCAAGCAACTCATGGTCGGTTTGGTTTGAATAGCTCATCAGACAATCGTAACAGGCAGCTTCGCAGGGCTCCTTCGCGTGTGGTGATTTTAATAGGTCTTCAAACGATATGGGATCAAAGTGGCAGAGTTCTATTGCTTCTTTGATGACACGTTTAAAGCCAGTCACGTCTATAACCCGTTTCAGAACCCCAGCTCCACCTTCTGTAGACTCGTAGAAGAGGATAGACTTTCTATTGTCTCTCGACGGTAACGATTCAGCTGAAAGTTCGTTATCTTCCAATTCAAACACCCTCTGGATGGCATTCTTCAAGGCTGCCTGTAGAGAGGCGAGAATTGTGTCACTCACACTAACCTGAGGCTCAAACAAGAGGCAATTCTTGGTGTCACTTACAAAAGGACGAACTAGTATCTTCGATTTACCCATAGGTGAATCATCATCCCCATCTTCGTCCTGCCTCTTTGCCCAATATCCACGTTCAGTATCCAGCCAGAACCCTTCAGGTTCACCACTTATGCGCTTTCTATAACCCATGTTGATGCGCCAGATCATGGCTGAATCACCATATGTCAGGGTTCCCAAGCACTCATCACCACGCATGATTTTGGCACTTATACAAGATAAGCGACCTGATCGTACAGCATAACGTATGGTAGTACGGATATCGAAACCAAGTTTCAAGCGCTCTTCTTCATCGCAATTGATCTGATCCCTACGTTTGGCTACCACGTTTTGGAGCCTGAATAGGTTAGGAATCGGTGCATCTAATTGGCTGCCACAATGTTCGCATACATTGCACTGAGAGATATATTCCTTAGTTCCATCAGTATGTAAATATCCACATTGAGGGCATAACTTGGCTTCGCTGGTCGCAACATTGTTCTGTTCATCCTGGGCAGGCATGATAACCTGGTGGATGATATAGCGGGAACCTTCATGGTAAACAAATGACCTCGGTCCGAATTCTGTAATAGCCAGGAATCGAGGCCTTGAGAGATACTCATCCTTACCACTCTTTAATCTTCTTCCCGGGATGAAGGCAGACAGAGGTAGGCGGGGGAAATTGTAGCCAGGTAGAAAGCCTTCACTGGCAAAATAACGATAACTATAGAAATCTGATTGAATCGCTCCACTTGAAGTCGTAAGAAGTTCCAATTGGGACTCAGCTTCTCTCCTGAGGCGTTTAGCCTGGTCTTTATCAGATTGTTTTCTTGATGCATCGAGAATGATCTTGTTTTGCACCTCTTGCTGATGGAGAGCAGCTTTATACAATCCACGCCAACGTTCACAGGCCTGTTGAAACTGCAAGGGAAGCTGGCTTAAGGTGTCACTGAGCCAATCCGGAGAATACCAAACAGCCATTTTGATGCTCTCTTCGATGGAGTTTATTATCCTGCTAGCTCTGGTTAAGGCTCGTTGTCTGATCGAAAAATCCAGTAGAGCATTCTGGATATCTGGCAAGAGTTCTAGTGTTGGGGGCTGACCTGAGATATCAATGACTTCAGTAAGGGTGTTTCCCAGTTTCAACTTGGCTTCGGATAGCCAGATAGCATTAATGTGAGAGTGCAGCATGTCTTCATTGGCTAAATCAATCTGAGGGGTTGCAACAGACCCAGAGACCATGTTAACAGGATGTTTGAAGAAATACTGATCATGCGGGCTTCCGGTTGAGCAATACGTGAACACCAATGCAGGTTGACCACTTCTACCGGCACGTCCACTACGCTGTGCATAGTTCGCAGGAGTAGGTGGAACGTTACGCATATTAACCACATTTAGTAGCGATATATCGATACCTAATTCCATAGTGGGGGAGCAGTACAAAATTGGCAGTTTAGCTTCCCGGAAGTCATCTTCTCTGCGTTCCCTTTCATCATAGGATACTTGGGCTGTATGCTCCTTGGAGTATAAACCCCGGGTTGATGCTGCTATGAATTGGTAGAATTCCTTGAAGTACTGGTTTACAGGTTGCCCTTCCATAGAAACAGATGTTTGACGGATGGGATCATAGGCACCCTTTGAACCGTCTCCAGCTTTCCAGATCATCGAATCAGCTACTATCTGGTAGCCTGGCACGTCATCTGTTTTACTATCCCGGACTTTTTCGATAATACCATAGGATAGTAGACCCTGAAGCAGGTTCTCAATAATAGTCCTCGTATCATCCAACGTAAGCTTTTGATCGTAGTTTCTGAAGGTGTTAACTCGCCTAATGAACTGCCCAAAACCGCTTCTGGTTGAAAGATAGGTGTCCCCGCCATAATCTCCTGGCTTTCGCGAACGTGGATAGAGCACCGAGGCATGAGTTAACTGCTTGGTCTGCTCATTCTCATCAAAACCCCAGGGGGGTACAAGACGCTGTTGGCTGTGCTGTAGTATCCGTTCCTGTTCCTGTTGGTCGAGGTAGGATACTTTGATGGCAAGTTCTCTTCTCATCCAATCCAGCATGGCTTTCAGGATGTTTGTCCTGGTTTCCTTATCTGCATTGGCAATAGCAGGATGACAGCTTGCCCATTGATCAGTATCGCCTGCTAACTCATCGATAGAAAGATATTCAATTTCCAAAAGCCCAGTTTGTTCTAGATTCGGAGCGTTTACCCTCCATCCTCTTTTTAGATCGCGATACAGATGATATCCCAGGACGTTTCTCAGGGCACGCTCTGTTTCCGTCTTGGCAAGTCCTTTACCAGCCTCGGGATTAGAGGCATACTCATCAAAACACAAACCTAAGCTCTCAAAGACAAGTTGGGTTAGTTCACTGTGCCTGACACCTTCGTAAGCTTTCCCTGTTAAAGCATGATATAGAGCTCCCCTCAGCAGACCGACCTGGATGAAGTCGTTGAAGTGACCAGACTGCAGTGATGCATCCTGTCGGTTATCCGTAAAGCTCAGAAGCTTACGAGCTTCAGGAGGTAGTTCCATGTTACGGATGTGCCTTACAGCCGATAAGGATAATATGGTGGTGGCAGTGCTTCTGCCTTCTGTACCCAGGGCAGATAACTTGGCGAAGTCACTTCTCTGATTGGCAGCATAAGAGACCATGCAATTGGGGCAAAAACGAAAAGGAGCTTCTAGGAAGAGCATCTGTCTACCTGAGTTTCTAATCTGCCCATCGGGTGTAACCAGCACTGGTTTTGGCAGATATTCTCTCCGATTGTACATGATCTTTCCATCTTGGTCTTTCCATTCCTCGGGTACTTTATCAGCATTCTCTGCTGCATTGTCAGACCATTTATCAGCACCATTTACGTAGAGAAATCCTGCTTCCTGCTCCTCATCAAAGATTCGTTCATTCAGTTCCCTGGGGGCGAACCGCCAAGCTTCCTTCTCCTCATCGAAGACCTTGGTGACAGTATAAAACTCCTGTCCGCAGTGACGGCAAAATGCCAGGGGAAGCAGTATCTTATCTTTATTGCTATTGGGAACGAACAACTGTCTCTGGACTGTAAGGTGCCTAATGTCATTCTCATCAAGAGATGCATACACAGTATCCCCTCTACTGATAAACTGGTGCAGCTTAAAGGCAAAGACGGGAAATCCGTTACTCGGATTAATGGTTTTAAACCCTAACATGAGGGCATGCTGGATCGCACTTTTACAGGTTGATATATCAATCCCCGTAAGCTTACTGAGCTTCTCAGCCCCGCCATCCTTACCGGAGATACACTTTGCCGAAGATCGGTACAATTTTCCTGAAACCGGATCAGTCTCTACTCCGAAGGTAGTCTCTATCCATGAGAAAAATGATTCTTGCTTGATATCTTCAATATCCAGAGTATCTTTTTTTAAAGCGTTTTCTATCGATTCACGTAGCTTGGTGATCACTAATGGATTCGAAAAATCGAACTCCAAGGTTAAGCGTTGTAGAGACTCACCAATCACGTTCTCCGGCTCTACTTTGCTTCCGAAAAGTAGCGATGCGACTCTGGATATTTCCCTGTTCTGTTCCAGGCGGTCACCGGAGCTAGAAAGAGTTGCTGAGGTACCCACATAGATCACTTTCTCAGCCCTTGTAGCATCTATAGTCCTTCTGATCAGCATTGCCACATCAGCACCTTGCCGACCACGGTAGGTGTGCAGTTCATCCAGAACTAAGAACTTGAGGTTTTTACATGCGTTTACTAAGGGAGCTTCATTGGGTCTGGTCAGGATAAGCTCCAGCATAACGTAATTCGTCAGTAAAATATCAGGAGGATTAGCACAAATTTCATGCTTATCCTGTTCGGACTCCTGACCTGTGTATCGCTTGAATGTGACGGGTTTCGTATCAGAACTGAAACCCCAATTTATGAATTTACTGAGTTCCTTTTCCTGACTATTAGCCAGTGCATTCATGGGATAGACTATTATGGCCTTGATGCCTTTCCCGCTGCCGGTCTTTAGAATGTGATTTACTATGGGAATGATGTATGCCAGGCTCTTACCGGAACCGGTACCTGTGGTAAGTATGTAGTTTAGCCCTTGGGCTGCTCGCTTGATAGCCTCTGTCTGATGCCGATGTAACTGCATTTGTTTACCAAAGTCAGTTTCATCTCTCTTGATTCTAAATATTTGCTGGCATAATGGATGCAATATCCCTGATTCTATAAGGTCATCAATGGTATCACCAGTTTCGAAGAAGGGGCTTAATTGAATCAGAGGATCTGGCCAGAGCAAGCCGTCCTTTAACTCAGTAGCCACCATTTCTTTGATCGACTCGTCTTTGATGGTGATAAAGCCTTTGACATATGAGCAGTAGTCTGCAATCAGCTTTTCTCTAAGCTCGAAAACATTCATCAGCTAACCTTCCTAACGCAGCTATATGAACAGAGTGACCGTATAGATGCTATTAGCTTATCCAGAACCTCAGTCATTTCGAATCGACTTTCTGTTGTTTGCGGCTTGCTCCACCAGCCTTCACCCATGCATCAATCTCGGAGATCTTGAATTTAAACAAACGCCCCATCCGATGAACCGGCATTTCGTGTGTTTCTACCCACCTATAAACCGTGTCACTGCTTACGCCCATGTATGAGCAGATCTCTTTAGCAGAGAGCCAACGGTCACTCATCTCATTCATGATCTCTCCTAACATCAATACTTGCAAAGGCATAAGTGCAAGATAGAGGACTTTTTTCACTTCAAACCATTGCTGTTTTATATGTTTCTCAACCTTGCCAATTCGTCAACCGATATTTTCGGGTATCGTCCGCAGTGGTAGTGTATATATTGGGTAAGGGTAAGAAGAGACTGGATCAGCTGAAAATTGGTATTGACATCCGGTACATCACGACAAAAGTGATTACATCCACAATTAATTATGTACCAGGAGTATCTGATGAACAGACCGAAAGTCGTACTCTACGTAGGTGCATCCCTGGATGGCAGAATCACTTTGTCACCAAATGCAACCATGTTTGACAATTACAAACAACCGGAGCTATACAATATGTTGTGCGCCAGCGGAGACTGGGAAAGCTTTTCCAAGCAGATTTGCGAGATCTACAAACCGGATATGTTTTTGGAAGGATGCAACATGCTGGTAGCCGAAACTGACGAATTGATCGAGCTTCCCAAGTTTGAAGGTAATGCGGAGACCTTGTATCAGGATTTTCTTCCGGATGACATTCTGCACCGCCCATCCAGGAAGACATGGACATCCGTGGTGGATGGCAGAGGAAGATTCCGCAATGGCTATACTGCCGAGTGCGATGATCCTGAAACCTACATGATCCACCTCACAACCGAAACTGCACCCCCGGAGTATCTTGCTTTTCTGCGCCAACGCAATCTCCCCTACCTGATCGAAGGAAAAAACCGGGTGGATCTGCCGAAAATGTTTGAAAAAGTGAAGAACCTGCTGAAAGTAGAAACGATTGCCACCAGCTCCGGCGGTCGTTTAAGCGGTGCGTTGATCCGCCATTCTCTGCTGGATGAGATCAATATCATGCTCAATCCGGTCGTGATAGGCGGCTATACGATACCCAGTCTGTTTGATTCTCCAGAGCCAAGATGGCCTGACATCCTGCCTAATAAACTGGAACTAATGGAAGTGAAAAACCTTAGTAGAAACGTACTCTGGCTACGATACAAGGTTATCTATGCATAATTGGGATAGAGGGAAGGTTTATCGTAAACTGATTTGCCGTTGAAGTCCATTCGGTAGTGTATCCGTGCAATCTGCGTGATCTGGTACTTTTTCAAACAGTGTCAAACCAGATGTCTCGCGATTTGGTGTCGCCCACAAGGGGCTTTTGGGGTCGTGTAGCATCCTAACGAGGGGCTTCGCTACGCTACGCACCCTCGCTATGGTCAGTTTCGCCCCTAACGGGGCTTGGGAAATAAAAAACGGCAAGATGCCATTTCCACTTGGTAGTGGCATACACCAAGATTAGTAGCTATTTATTGCGCAATTTCTCCATTGTAGCCTTGGCTTCGGGGGAGACTTTGAACAGGTAGGCATTGGTTTCGCAGGTGCCGATCTCGCATTCAGCGCAGTTATTTAGTCCTTTATCTTTCACGCAATCCCTAATGGGGCATCTTTTGCACCAGATGAAGCGGTTTCCATCGCTCATGCAGCCATCGCAGACAATATCAAATGTAGTAAGTTCGCCATCATAATGCTTGCTCCAACGCTCCGCAATGTCCTGTTTCTTTTCCAGATCATTCGCCTGATGTGCTATATAAGTTTCGCAGGATGCACAGTCCAGACAGCAAGCAGCTAGTA
>Ga0172378_10002436_pt1 | contig 17434 bp, 18 predicted proteins | sample GrowelOW332metaG_FD_119755 | JGI IMG/M metagenome (GOLD analysis project Ga0172378, IMG submission 119755) | Groundwater microbial communities from an aquifer near a municipal landfill in Southern Ontario, Canada - Pumphouse #3_1 metaG | ecosystem: Environmental > Aquatic > Deep subsurface >... | reverse complement strand
TTAATACTAGATTCTATCTTGAAGATGAGGTAATTCGAATTTGGAAAGAGATGAAGACAACCGTGATTTTCATTACTCATAATATTGAAGAAGCTGTTTATTTAGCTGAAAGGGTTTTAATACTTACAAATAAACCTGCTCATATTAAAGATGAAGTTGAAGTTAATCTTCCACATCCAAGGGATGTGAATTCACCTGAATTTGTCAAACTTAGAAAATATGTAACCGACCAGATTAAATGGTGGTAAGAATGGAGAATAAAATGAAAAAAAATAAACCAAATATTCTTTTTATGATGAGTGATCACCAATTACTTCATCAACATGGAGTAGAATATGGTCCTAAGATAATAAGAAATAACTATGAAGAATTTGTTAAAGAAGGTGTTGAGTTTACTCGTGCCTATTCTTCAAATCCACTCTGTGGACCAACTAGAAGATGTGTACTTTCAGGCCTATATTCACATCATCATGGAGAAATTTTAAATGATGTGAATGTTCCTTATACACAAAGAACTTACCTTGATATTCTGAAAGATGAAGGATATCGAAATTATTACTATGGAAAATGGCATGCAGGGCCTGGGACTGCTCATGATCATGGTTGTGATGGTTATTGTTATCCTTCCTATGGCAATCCTTATATTACAAAAGAATATTTGGAATATAGAAAGGAAAAGAATTTACCTCAACCTGAAATTATGATTGAAAATACGATGGATCCTTGGAGACTTGATATAAAACCGGGTGAAAAATATATTCAAAATAAAGAATGGTCAAATGAGCAAGCTTCTGGAATAATGTTGGCCCCCAAAGAAAGCCATGAAGCTTTTTTCCTTGCTGATATGGTTTGTAAAAAATTGGAACAACTCAAGAATGAAAATAGTGATAAACCGTTTTCAATGAGACTTGATTTCTGGGGCCCTCATGATCCTTATTTTGTTACCCAAGAATATGCTGATTTGTATGATCCTTCAGAAATTCCAATGTATCCGACTTTTGATTCAGATCTTTCTGATAAACCAGAATGTTACAAGAAAGAACATAATTTAGGAATAAGTGATGAAAACCAGAACCTAATTATTCCAAATCCAATTCCTTGGTCGAAATGGCAGATGATGATAGCAAGAGCTTATTCCCACATTACAATGATTGATGATGCAATGGGAATTGTTCTTAATAAGCTAAAGGAACTTGGACTTGAGGACGATACAATGGTTGTTATGACTACTGACCATGGAGATGCTTTAGCTTGCCAAGGTGGCAAATTTGATAAAGCAAGTTATATGGTTGAAGAAGTAATGAGAGTTCCTCTAGCAATCAGATATCCAGGTGTAATAAAGAAAGGTTTGGTCAGCGATGCTCTTGTCAGTAATCTTGATATCCCTGTTACTATTCTTGATGCGATAGGATCAAAATTTGATTATGAACCTGATGGTAAAAGCCTTCTAGACTTAATCTCCCATAATTTCAAAAACCGCAGAGAGTTTTTTGTGTCTGAAACTTACGGACATCTACATAGAAATTTAGCTAAATCTATGGTAACTCAAAGATATAAATATACTGTTAATAAGGAAGATATGAGTGAATTATATGATCTTATAATAGACCCTTTTGAAACTAAAAACTTAATATATGAAAAAAAATACCAAGCATTAATCAAAGAAATGGATGATAAACTTCATAAATGGGTAAAAGAGCAAGGGGATAATTTCTTTGATGGCGATAGTCAATATGTTTTGGACGAGTTATTAAGTAGAGGAACTAGTAAACCTAGAGATTATTAAGTCTTTGGCTTTTTTATTAAAAAGTGATAAGATAAACCGACAAAAATAAAGACTATATTGAGGATATTTAATGACTTTTAAACGCTATTTGAAACTGTTTTCAGCAATGTTTGAATTAAGTGCCTTCACGTTTGGTGGAGGGTATGTTATTGTCTCTTTGATGAAGCAAAAATTTGTTGACGAGTTAGGATGGCTTGACGATGAAGAAATGTTGAACCTGGTTGCAATAGCGCAATCAGCTCCAGGTGCGGTTGCCGTAAATGGAGCTCTTCTTGTTGGTTACAAGACTGGTGGTGTTCTAGGAGCCTTATTATCAATAATTGGGACGATTCTACCACCTTTTATTATTATTTCAATAATCTCTCAGTTTTATATTGCTTTTAAAACAAATCCAATTGTTAATGCTTTTTTAAAGGGGATGCAACCTGCAATTGCTGCTATAATTGCAGATGTAGTTATTAACCTTGGTTCTAATGTTATTAAACAAAAGAAATTAGTTTATATAATTGCAATGCTTATTGCTTTTGTTTCTTCTCTGTTTTTTAGTGTTAATGTTATGTATATTATTTTCTGTTGTGGTATTCTTGGATTTTTCTATTCCCATTTGGAAAGTAAAAAGGAGGGAAGCAAATAATGCTTTTAAACCTTTTTTTAAGTTTTGTTTATATTGGAGCTTTTAGTTTTGGTGGAGGATTAGCAGCTCTTCCTCTTATTCAAGAACAAGTAGTTGAAATGCATTCATGGATGAGCATAAATGAGTTTACAGATTTAATTAGTATTGCTGAAATGACTCCCGGTCCCATTGCCATCAATAGTGCAACTTTTGTTGGTATAAGAATTGCGGGATTAAAAGGAGCTCTTATTGCTACTATGGGGTGCCTTTTACCTTCTTTATTGATTGTTTCACTGCTTGCTTTTTTGTATTTTAAATATAAGGATCTCAATTGGGTTAAAGGAATTTTAGCAGGCCTTCGCCCAGCTGTAGTTGCTATGATAGCTGCTGCAGGAGTTGCGATTTTTAAGATTGCTATTAGCCCTTTATCAAATGGTTTGGTAAATTATGTTGCAATTATTTTATTTGCTTTTGTATTAGTTCTCTTGAGATGGAAAAAAATAAATCCAATCTTTATGTTAATGGCAAGTGGAATTTTAGGTATTGTTATTTACTATTTTATAGGAGTATAAAAAGTGAAAAAAATGACAATTATGATAAAACCTGCTTCAAGTGCTTGTAACTTAAGTTGTGATTATTGCTTTTATAAGGATGAAGCTTCCCTCAGAAATATTGCAATTCATCCTTTTATAACAGAAGAAATACTTGAACTATCATTAGAAAAATTTTTTGAAAATACAACAGAAGAAATAGATTTTGTATTTCAAGGTGGAGAGCCTTCTCTAGTTGGTCTTGATTGGTTTAAGCTTTTTATTGAATTAGAAGAAAAACATAATAAGAATAAAATAAAGACCAAACATAGTTTTCAAACTAATGGTACGCAAATTGACCAAAATTGGGCAGAGTTTTTTCATGATCAGAATTTTTTAGTGGGAATCTCTTTTGATGGAACACGACAACTTCAAGATTTTCAACGTCCTACTGTAAAAGGTGGAAAAAGCTCAAAAATGGTGATTGATGGAATGAAAATATTAAGAGAGAATGATGTTGATTATAATATTTTAACGGTTGTTACCAATACATTAGCAGAAAATTTAGATTCGGTATGGAATTTCTTGAGCAAACAACATTGTGATTTCTTTCAATTTATTCCTTGCCTTGATCCTCTTGAGGGGAAAACAAATCGCTTCTTAAGTCCAAAAGTTTATGGAAGTTTTTTAATAAGATTATTTGATAAATGGTATGCTTCTTTAAGAGAAGATTCTTTTTCTATTAGACTTTTTGATAATTTTTTGAATATCCTTTTGAATAATGAGCCAGAGGCTTGTGATATGTTGGGCCATTGTTCAGTTCAATATGTGTTAGAAGGTAATGGTAGTATTTATCCCTGTGATTTTTATTGTTTAGATGATATGTGTTTAGGAAATATTAAAGAAAGTAAAATTGTTGATATGGATCAAAAAAGAAAAGAAATTCATTTTATAGAAAATTCATTTAATAAAACTAATGATTGTCAAAATTGTGATTATTTTGCACTTTGTAGAGGGGGGTGTAAGCGTTATAGAGACAATGAAGGTAAATTTAGGTTTTGTGAAAGTTATATAATGCTTTTTGATAATCGCATTAGACGATTTATGGAAATTGCCAATTTTATAAGGAAGCAACAAAAAAAAACCCTCCGTTAGGGAGGGTTGTATAAGGATTATCTTCTAAGTGGTCCAAAACCATTTCCACGGCCACCACCTCGACCTCTGCGTCTGCCGTAACCAGGACTTTCTTCTGTTTCACAAAATAAATAGTTTCCACCTTCAATTATGAGCTGTCTTCCATCAACTATTGATAGGGAGACTTTGTACCTTGCATCATTATAAAGTTGCTGTACCGTTGTTCTTGCAATATCCATATGTCGAGAACATTCTTCTTGAGTGAAACCTCTATTATCGATAAGTCTAATTGTTTCATATTCTTCTAAACTCATCTGTACTGGTTCCATCTCAATTTTTTTATCCAACGGTCCAAAGCTATTAAAAGATGGTATTCTGTGAATTCTTCGTTTCCTAATTGGTCTTGGCATAAATTACTCCTTACCAGTTTCCTCTTCTTCCTCTTCCACCCATTGGTCTACCACAGGAACGAAAGTTTTTTCCACCTCTTCGTCCTAAGCCGAGGCCTAAACCTCTTCCTGCCAATGGCATTCTGTCTGTTGCTACTATAGGCTCTTTTGTATCAGTTTGTTGTATATTACAATTACCTAAGCCTCTTCCTGTTAATTTTCCTTGTCCTTCAGGACCTGTTCCATCAAATCTTGGCATAATTAAATCTCCTTGTCAATTTATTTGTTTTCGACATATGTCGCTTACCCTTATAATGTACAATAGTTTTCGACATATGTCAACAATAAAGAAGATTTTTTATCTATTTAGGTATATATTCAAATAAAATTTGTAATAATTTGCTTCTATCTATAGGTTTAGATAAGTAATTATTCATTCCTTTAGCAATGCATTTATCAATGTCTTCTTCAAAAGTGTTTGCACTTATTGCAATTATTGGAATCGAAAGAGCATCTGGGTGTTTACTTTTTCTTATTTCTCCAGTTGTTTCATATCCATCCATTATTGGCATTTGAATATCCATTAAAATGCCAAAGTATTCATTTTCTTTACTATTTAGAAAATACTTTAATCCAACTTTCCCATTTTCTGCTTGCGTGGTAATTAAACCATATTTTTTTAAAATAGTTACAAGAATCTTTTGATTCAAAGGATGATCTTCAATTACTAGAATTTTTTTTCCTTTTAAAGCTTCTATTTTGATGCTATCTGGAACTTCTGTTATTTTATTTTCTTTTTCTTTTGTAGGAATTTTAATTGGTAAGTCTACTATGAAGGTAGTTCCTTCATTAATTTTACTTTTAATTTTTATTGTTCCATGAAATATTTCTACAATATTTTTTACAATAGAAAGGCCCAGTCCTGATCCTGGTTTTCCTCCTTTTGCTGCTATTCCGGTTCTATAAAAAGAATTGAAGATAGTATCTTGCTCCGATTTAGGTATTCCACAACCTTCATCTTTTACTTGAATTAAGTAGTGAATTATATTATTTACTGTTTTTTTATTCTCGGAAATATCTAATGTTATTACACTTTCTTTAGGTGAGTATTTTGAGGCATTATCTAAAAGATTTTCTATAATTTTAAGAAATTTTAATTTATCTAAAAGAACATCAGAATGGATTATATTACTAGTAATAATCAATTTTTGTTCATTTTTTTTGAAAAACGGAGTCATTTCATATTTTATATCAAATATTAGCTGATTAAGGTTTTCTGAAGTAATATTAAAGGAACATTGATGTGAGACCAATCGGCTCATTTGTAATATTTCATCAATTATATGAAGAAGTTCTTCTGAGGAACTTCTTATTGCATTTAGTTTCTCTTCTAAGGGAATATTATCTTTTATATCGTCAAAGGCTAGATTTGTCATTCCAATAATTGCATTAAGTGGTGTTCTAAGATCATGGTTCATAGCATTAAGAAACGTTGATTTTGCAGTGCTAGCTTCTTCAGCTTTTTGAAGAGCAAAACGCATTTCGTCTGTTTTTTGTTTGTCACGTTTTGCTAAAGGTGTAATATCAATCCATGCTACACTATAAATGAAGGGTTTATTGCTTACCTTTATTGTAATAAGCCTTTTACGAGATCCATCTGCCATAAAATAAGCATCTTCAATATAATCATCATGCTTGAAAGCTGAATATACAACTTCTTTAAATTCTTCAATATTGGGAACAGAGAAATTTTTACCATCTTTTTTTTGGTAAATAAGGTTTAAGTATTCTTTTAGAGTTATAGTTACAAGCTTTTTCTTAAGATTAAAATAATCTTGATGGTTTGACAAAACTGTTACTTGTTCATTTTCAAGGTTTATTTGAGAGATAAAATCAAATTCTTTCTCTGTAATTGGGAAAAGTATTTTAAAAATTTCTTCTTGTTCTTTAATTTTGTCTCTTTGCTGGATTTCGTCTAAGAAATGATTAAAATGAGAGTATACAAAAATTAAGGAAATCAAAATTAGTAAGATTTTATCTATATTTGAAATATAATTAGCATTAAATTCTTTTTGTTGTATCAAAAAAATATAAGAGAAAAAGATGGTTATAAATTGAAAAAAAATAACTTTTTTAAAACTAGTAATTCTCAAATTTGGTAGTAACCAAAGCAGAATTATTAAAAAAATTAATGAAAAATCTTGGGTAAAGGTTGCGAAACATAAAGTGGCAGATATTCCAATAAGAAATAAAGAAGATTCTTCAAAAAAGACGGGTCTTTTTCTTGCAAAATTACTTTTAGAAAAAAAATGAATTATCAATGATATCAAAAAAGGAATAATAATGAATAAAGAACTTTTATTCATTGGAATATTACTAAAAAATAAAAGAATTAGGTTTTTTATAATTAAAAATAAATAAATAAACAAAAGAAGAAAACTAAAATGTTTGATTCTTTTTTTGTTTAGAGCATGAATTTCTGGCTCAATTTTTCTGTACTCTAAATTTGAATATCCATAATCATCAATGGTACAGAAATTAAATCGCATTTTTTCCCTTCTCTAGTACATTATCATAAATAAATAAAAAATAAAAGTATGACTTAAATAGCATCGGCTTCTGGGAAACAATGAAGATGTAAAGGACTTAATACTTTGAAATCTTCAGCTTTCTTACAGCCAATTTTTTTACCAAGTTCAGTCGATTTGTTTTCAAAATAGGTTCTAAAGAGGGCTAAGGTATTAGCATCCATTTGAGATTTATGTTCGGAAATTGCCTTGAATTTGAGTTCAAAATTATTTTTAATATCAATTATGGTATTTGGTTTTGAAGTAAAGTAAAAACCAATTGCCTTCGCTTGCCAAGGCTTAGTTGTTGTATTCTCTGGATAGTCTGTTAAATTTGAAGAAATAAAAGCCTGACAGGCCGCTTTCCCAGTTACAATGTGATCATTATGACCTTCGTAAGCATTAAATGGATCTGGAGTAAAAATTACATCATATTGGTTTTCTCTAATCAATATTGCTATCTTCTTAGCTAATTCAGGAATATTGTTTAAGGATCCGTCTAGATAGTTGAAATTAAAAAATCGAGAACAACCTAGTAAACTTCCAGCCTCTTGAAGTTCTTTTTTCCTTATTTCAATAAGTTTTTGAGGTGTCATTTTAGGATCTTGAGTTCCAAGTCTTCCATCAGTTATAGTTAAATAATGAATTTCACAGCCTTTATCAGCAAGCACTTTGATAGTTGCTCCCATTCCGATTTCATTGTCATCTGGATGGGGTTGGATGCATAGAACAATTTTACTTTCTAAAATTTCAGGAGGAGTGAGCATCATGTTAATCAAATTTTGGTCCATAGTAATTCTCCTAAATAATCTTTAATGGAATTAATATTACCAAAAGTGCAATATCAAGAATAGCCATTATTGAAAGGAATTTTTTTTGTTTTATTAAAGTTGCATCATAAGTCCAACTGCAAGCAAAAAAGAAAGGAATATAAGTCGTAATAAAAACGGGAATAGCTCCCCACCATTTATACACCCAAATGAAAGCCGGAGTCCAAGCAAGGAAAATTTCAAATATAGAAAAGCCCAACGCGGTTCCAATTATATAAACCAATCTATTATTAATTCCAAAAATTTTAGCATCTTTATTCTTTGGCATTAATTTGATGGTAAAACCTGCTATAGCAAACATCATAGAAAGTTCCCAACTAACTCCAATAAGAAGAATGAAAGATGAACTTTCAGGAGAAACACTCCAAAGTGCATATCCAAAGAAATAACAGATTAGTGCATTTATTATTTCATAGAACCAATGAACGAGATAAAGTGCAAGGGCTGCTTTAATTACTCTATAGTTCTTTTTTTCTGCCTCATTAATGTAAAGAATTACCACTACTGCAAAAATTGCTATGAAGGTCCAATTAAAATTATTGGGGCTTCTCACTGACTCATTAGCTAAATCAGCTAAGGGTTTAAATTTAGGATCACCAAATAACATAAAACCATCCTTTTTAATAAGAATATCACAGAAATTTCAAATGTAAAGTAAAGAAATTTTAAGAAATTATTTTTTTGCCACAAAAAGCACACTTTCCATCCTTAATGTTGCTTTGAAGTTCTTTTTTTGTCAGATAATGATTATTATGATTTGTAAAAAGAGTTTTATGGCAATTTGGACAGATTGTTGGAGAAAAATACATACTATTTCCAGGATAAATATAGGGGATTTTTTCGTTCTTTGCTACTTCAATTATTTTTTTAAGATATTCATCACTAGTAGGTTTTTCATTGGACATTTTATAATTTGGATAAAATTTTGTTATATGCCAAATTTCAACGCCTCTGTTGTAAAGTTCTTTGCCAATTTGTTTAATAATTTCAGGTGAATGAAATTTTTCAAGAATCAAAGTTGTTACTTCCACATGTTTTTTGTTTTTTATAAGATATTCTATTGCATTGTAAACAGGTGTTAATTCACCATGGCAAATAGTTTTGTAATAGTTTGCATCACCCTTTAAGTCAATATTATAAGCATCCACAACCGGTGAAAGCCTAATAAGAGCTTCTTCGGAAAAACTTCCATTTGTAACCATTATAGTAGAAAGATTCTTTTCTTTTGCAATACAAGAAGTTTTATATACATAATCTTGCCAGACTAAAGGTTCGCTGTAGGTAAAACTAATGGAAGGGAGGTTTCTTTTTAATGTAATTTCTACTAGGTCCTCAGGCGAGATTTCAGTACCTTTGTAATTATGGCTAAGCTGTGAAAGTTCCCAGTTTTGGCAAAAATCACAGGAAAAATTACAACCACCCTTAGCAACTGACATAGTCCAAGTTGCGGGAAGAAAATGATAAAGAGGTTTCTTTTCAATTGGATCTTCACAAATTGTTTGGAGGAAATTCCCTCCTATGCTGATTAATTCCCCGTTGCTGACAGTTCGAACCTGACAATGACCAAAGGCACCTTCTTTTATATTGCATTTTAAATAACAAAAAGTACAAATCATTCTCCAAATACCTCTGCTGTGAAAATTTCAAAATGGCTTAAAGGACTTTTGTAAGCTTCGAGGTCTAAATTAGCTTTCTTACAAAGAGCTTCAAGAAATTTTCTTTTACTCCAGCCAGTTTCAGTGGCGACTTGAGGTAAAAAGACAGCTTGATGAAAACCCTGTGATATTATTATTCCATCTTTTCCAAGAGTGAATTCTTCAAGTGATTCAATTTTTTTTAAAGGGCTTAAGATGGAAATTTCAATTTTAATTTTATTAATTTCTTCAGGTTTTAGCGTATTAAAACGGGGATCTTTAAAGGCTGCCTCAACTGCAAGAGTTGGTACTGTTTCATAAAGAGGTTTAAAACCAGTCATAAAACCTATGCAACCTCTTAGGTTATCATTTTCTTTTAAGGTAATAAAACAACCATTCTTTCCTTTTAGTTGTTCGGAAGTTGAAATTATCCTTTCAAAAGGAAGTCCAAGTTGTTTTTTTATTGCATTTCGTGCCATGGAAAGTAATACATTTTTATCCTTTAGTTCCATCTTTCCTCCATAACAAACAGAAGTAAGAAACAAAATCTTCTTCTTTTGTTTTATTAATAATATTTGAATTGGAATGACCTGCTACAAAACCTTCATATTTCAAAAGACGGGCAATTTCAGATACGACAAGAATTGGAGCAAGCCCACAGATTGTATCGCCATTTTTCTTTGCGGTTTCATAGGCTTTTTCTCCCTGTCCAGAACAGAATAATTGAGCAATATTATTATCAGCTTCAAATACCGCTTTTTCTGGATTAGAACCTTTAAAAGGTGTGTATGAAAAACGAGCACCATAATGTGTAAAGTCACTACTAGCTACAACTGCTGTATTTTCATCTATTGATTTAATTATTTTTTTTGCATAATCAAGAGCTTTTTCATAGGAGGTAAAGGAATTTACAATTGCTGTACTAACTTTCAAATTTTCTCTAAGCTTACAAAAAGGAAGTGCCATTTCAACTGCATGCTCAGCTTGAATAACTTCTTTATACCCTTTTTCAAAAGGACTAAGACAAAAACCTTTTACACTACCTAGTGGAGTTTCATAGGAATCAAAATGATCACTACCAATTAAGTCGTTTGGAATTCGATAATAATGCGATGGACTGATGATTAACAGTCTTGTGATATTTAAATCAAGATTGCTAAAGAATAATTTTATTAAATTAGAAGAGTAAAATAATCCAGCATGCGGAATAACAGCAAAGCGAACTTTAGGATTGTCTACCTTTTCGTAGCTAATCATATTTAACAGTTCTTGTTTATTTTTTGGATACCAAGAACCTGCGAAGATATCTTTTCGTATCATTATTCCATTATACACTTTTTTTTGCTTATAAGAACAAATATTAGATAAATTGTTATTTTTGTTTTATTCTGTTATAGTAAAAAAGCCTAAGGAGGTAGTTTTATGGAAAGTAATTTTGAAAAATCAACTAAGTCTTTTATGGCTTTTGTTAGCAATAGTCCAAGTCCCTTTCATGTTGTAAAAAATTCAGCCAAATTGTTAGAAGATAATGGCTTTGTTTGTCTTTCAGAAAAGGAAAAATTCAAAATACAAAAAGGCGGAAAATACTATGTAACTAGAAATGGTTCCTCTTTAATTGCTTTTAGTATTCCTGAAAATGATATTAAAGGTTATTCAATAGTTTCCTCACATACAGATTCTCCTTCCTTTAAAATAAAGTCTAATCCTGAAATAAAGAAAGAGGGTTATGTTGTTCTAAATACAGAGGGTTACGGAGGGATGCTTCTTTATCCTTGGTTTGACCGTCCTCTGTCTATTGCGGGTCGGGTTATGGTTAAGGAAAATGATAAACCTACTTTAAAACTTATTGATTTATCACGTAATCTACTTGAAATTGTTAGTGTTGCTATCCACATGAATCGAAAAGTTAATGATGGCTTTAAAGCTACTAAACAAAAAGAAATGTTACCATTATTTGCATTAGGGGATATTAAATTAGCAACTTTAATTGCAGAAAAACTTAAAATCAACGAATCTGATATTTTGGATTCTGATCTTTTTTTGTATAATAAAACACCAGCTACCATATGGGGAGCTAATAAAGAATTCTTTTCTTCTACAAAAATTGATGATCTTCAATGTGCCTATTCTAGCTTAATGGCTTTGACTAGGTGTGAGAAGTCTGATTATATACAGGCAATTTGTATGTTTGATAATGAAGAAGTTGGAAGTGGTTCAAAGCAAGGTGCTTTAAGTGATTTTATGATTAGTACTTTTGATCGTATTGCTTATAATCTTGATTGGAATTTAGAAGATAAGATGACCCTTAAGGCAAATAGTTTTATGTTGAGTTGTGATAATGGACATGCTTATCATCCAAATTATCCTCAGTTTGCTGATCCAACTAATCATCCAAAAATAAATGGTGGAATATTAATTAAACATAGTGCAAATCAAAAATATACCACCGATGCTGTAAGTAGTTCTTATCTCAAAGATTTACTAAATAAAAATGATATTCCTTTCCAAGACTTTGAAAACAACTCGGATATTCCTGGTGGCTCTACATTGGGAAATCTTTCCAATACTCATTTTTCTTTAGATACTGCTGACATTGGTGTGGCTCAATTAGCTATGCATTCACCGTATGAAACTGGTGGAATAAGAGATACTTTCTATCTTACAAAATGCATGCATGCTTTCTTTGAAGATAATAGATAAAAAAAATCTTAGGCTTTAACACCTAAGATTTTTTATAAGAAAATTTTTATTAGTCTAAAGAAACTTTTGCCATAAAAGTAAAACTATCGTCTAATGGATTTGGTACAAAAGCAAGTTCAAGATTATTTTTTAGATTTTTGTTATAACGTCCAGCGTAGGTAAAAGCGCTAATAAAACCTATTGTTCGGCTTACCAAAGAAACAGCAACTCCCGCACCAGCACAGGCTATTGCCATTTGAAGTAAAGGATCGTCTTCAGTAGCTATTGTGTTTCCTGTAAACATTTTTACAAAAATGACGTCACAAACCCATAAACCTAATCCACAACCTAAACCAAGTCCAAGTCCAAGTGACTCTACTGTACTTTGAGTCATGGCTGATATTGTATTATGTTGCCAAGAAGATCCTATTCCAAAACCTAAGAGTAAATTTCCAAAAGCTGGACCAGTTCCTTTTACTTTGTTTTCTTCATAGAATGCTTGTTTATCAGCATCAGGAGGTAGTTCTTTAATCAAGCTTTCAATCTGTATAATGGTTTTCTTTTCACTTGAGTCTGATAGTTTCTTGCTATCACTTGCCGATTCAGCAATACCTAATCCCAGTTCAATTAATGAAGAGAGACCGTCGGACGCAAAAACTGAAAATGTCATCAACATAACAAGAGTAACAATAATAATTTTTTTCATTAATTTTTCCTTTATAAAATTATACTTGTCGATTATAAACTAATAAAAAGTGGATGTAAAGAAATTATTATTGTATAGAAAATCGGATTCTCTGCCATATTTCGGTATAAAGTGAAAGGTTTTCTCCCAAATCATCTTTGATTTCATAGTTTTCTAAGTCTTCTGTATTGTACATTGGTTTAACAGTTGTGTATTTCATTGCATCTGTATTTGTACTGGAAGGGAAAGCAAACTCATCAAGAAATGAAGCATATATTTTAGGATCAAGAATAAAATCAATAAATTTTAAAGCAAGGTCATAGTGTTTTGCACCTTTTAAAATACACATTGAATCAATATAAAGAGGGCCACCTTCTTTAGGAAGGAAAAAATCTATTTTATCCCATTTATCTTCAGGGACTTCACCATATACAACTTCCGCATATCCTTGAACAACGTTAAAATCTCCAGAGGCAAAAGATTTACCAAAACCTTCACTATCAAACTTAACCAAGTTTGGTTTCCATTCGTTAATTATAAGGTCTTCAGCTTCTTTTAGCTCCTTTTGGTCAAGAGTGTTTATTGAATAACCAAGATAGGCTAGAGCGTCTCCCATTACTTCCCTCATGTCGTCCATCATCGACATCTTACCGGAAAGATCTTTTCTTGAGAAAATTGACCAGCTTTTGTCATAGGAGGAGACTTTATTATTGTTTACAGAAACTCCACTTGCTCCCATGAAATAGGGAATACTATATTCAAAATTAGGATCATAGGTTGCTTTTTCTTTTACGTTTGGACTTATATACTTAAAATTCTCTAGATCATTTTTATCTATTTTATCAAGCATTCCAAGTTTTATTAGAATTGAAACATAGTCCTGTGAAGGGAAAATAATATCATAGCCATCGGCTCCTGAAAGCAATTTCGAGAACATTTCTTCATTAGAAGCAAAATTATCTACGACGACTCTTACATTGTATTTTTTTTCAAATTCATCAATAACACTCTGTGGTGTGTAACAGGTCCAATTGAAGAGGTAGAGAGTATTTTTTTTAAGTTGTTGACGATTTATTGTAAAAAGTATTACTACAATTACCAATAAAATCAAGAAAACTATTTTCATTATTTTTTTTATTTTCATAGTGGTTTCCTATCTTGAAGATGCGAGAATCTTGACGAATCTTTTCATTGTTAAAACGGATAAGGATAAAGTGAGAATTATAAAAAAGCTTAAAGCATTAATCACTGGTGTAATTCCAAAACGTATAAGTGAAAATATATAAAGAGGCAAAGTGGTAGAACCAGGACCAGAAACAAAAAATGTAATTATGAAGTCTTCTAAGCTCATGGTTATGGCTAATATAAAACCAGAATAGATACTAGGAGCTATTGTAGGAATTATAATCTTTGTTAAAGTTTGTCGCTCGGTAGCTCCGAGATCCCTTGCAGCTTCAGTTATAGTAAAATCAAAACCCTGCATTCTTGATTGCACAGTAAGATATACAAAAGGAAGACAAAAGGTAGTATGAGCTAAGAAAATTGTAAAAAGGTTTAAACTCAAACTTATTTTTGAGAAGAACATTACTAGGGATATTCCAACTATAACTTCTGGTAGAACCAAGGGAAGGAAGGTTATTAGATTAACAAAAGTAGATTTGCTTTGTTTATTGAGTCCTGTACCAATTGCAGCTAAGGTACCAAGAAAAGTTGAAGCGGCTCCGGCAGTTATTGCTATAAAAAGGCTATTGGCAAGAGCTTGAAAAAGGTTCCTTGAATTAAAAAACAGTTCTTTATACCAATGAAGGGAAAACGAAGTAAAAACACTTTGATTCGATTCATTGAAAGAAAACAGTATTATTGTGAATAAGGGTAATAGTAAAAATATGACACAGATAATTAAGACTGTAAAAGAGAATACATTCTCATGTTTGTGTCTATTTACCCTTTTGATATTTTTTAGATTTTTTTGCATAAGATGGCCTCCTATAAATATAAAGAATTCCCACAATTGAAACCAATGTGAGCAACAAAGAGAATGCAGCTGCCAAAGGCCAATTACGTGTTTTTGTTATTTGATCGACTATTAGATTTCCTAAAAGATAGGAATCTTTTCCTCCAACTAACAAACTTATTGTATAAGCCCCGAAAGCAGGAATAAAAGTAAATAAAATTGAAGTATTTATTCCATTTTTAATTGATGGGAAAAGGACTTTTCTTATTCCTTGGAATTTAGTTGCCCCTAAATCTCTTGAAGCTTCAAGAAGGGAAAAATCAAAGCTATCTATTGCCGAAAATATTGGAAGAATTGCATAAGGCAAATACATATATACCATAATTAGTATTACAGCATTACGATTATAAAGGAGGGAAAGAGGATTTGAAATTATTCCAATCTTCAAAAGTAGGTTATTCAACATTCCATCTGTGCTTAAAATTGACATCCAAGCAAAAATTCTTATTAATGAATTTGTCAAAAAAGGAAGGACTATCAAAGAAAGAAATAAAGTTTGGTGGTGACTTTGAGCAATTGCATAGGCACAAATCAAGGCAAGAACTACTGTTATTACAGTTGCTTCAAGGGCAATTAGTAAAGTTCTAAGGGTTATAATCTGGTAAGATCTTTGGAAAATTTGTTTGTAAGCATCAAACGAAAAAACATTTACAACTCCCCCATAAAGACCTTTTTCCATAAAGGAATAAAATATCACAAAAATAAGGGGAAGAAGAAAAAATATTGAAAGGAAAATACTCATTGGAAAAGTAAGATGTTTATAGTTTTTCATTAGTTTTCTATGTCCTCAATTATATATCCGTCTTCAGCTGTCCAGCTGATGTAAACTCTATCCTGATAATTAATTTCAGGTCCGTCTTCCAAATATTTCTTGTGCTGTTGATAAATTTTGATGAGAGTTCCATTATCAAGACGAACAAAAAGCTTTGATTGGAATCCTGCATAAACTGGTTCTTCTACAATGCCTGAGAAAATGTTTGTGCCAGGAAATTGATTCTTTTCATCGAGACTTATATTAATTTTTTCTGGACGTACACTAATTGATACTTTTTGACCAGGTTTTGTTTCTTCATAATCTGTTATTTGGATTTTTCCAAGTTGTTTGGACATTAAAGTACAAAGATAGTTTGTCTCATTTAATTTTTCACATTCTTCTACAACAGCTGTAAAACTATTGGTTTCTCCAATAAAATTAGCAACAAATCCAGTTGATGGGCTTTCATAAATCTCATAAGGTTCTCCAACTTGAAGTATTTTTCCATGGTTCATTACTGCAATTCTATCTGAAACAGATAATGCTTCTGTCTGATCATGGGTTACATAGATGAAGGTAATTCCAATTTGATCGTGGATTCTGTCTAGTTCTCTTAAAAGATTTGTCCTAAGTTTTGCATCAAGCGCACTTAGGGGTTCGTCTAATAGAAGAACTTTTGGTTCATTAATCAAGGCTCGAGCAATTGCAACTCGTTGTTTTTGCCCTCCGGAAATTTGATTTGGCATTTTTGACATTTGTGAATTTAGTTGAACCAGATTCAAATAATACTGAACTTTTTCATCAATTACAGATTCTTTTACTTTCTTTAGTCGTAAAGGGAAAGCAACATTTTCATAAATGGAAAGGTGTGGAAATAAGGCATAGGATTGAAAAACGGTATTGCATCGTCTTTTATCAGGAGACAAAGCGACAACATTTTCATTATCTAATAGAATATTTCCACTATCAGGGGATTCAAATCCGGCGATAATTCTAAGCAAAGTTGTTTTGCCACAGCCGGAAGGACCGAGGAGAGAAAAGAATTCTCCTTGTCTGATTTTTAGGCTTACATCGCCTAAAGCACAGAAAGTATCAAAGCTTTTTGATACGTGATCTACAATTACTTCAGAACCAATCACTGCAGATACCTCCGAAGAGAAGGATAATTACAAAATTAAATTGCATGGGTAAAGTATAGCAAAGTAGGGGTGGTGTCAATATAAAAGATTTAACTTTTGGTTTTATTAATTAAAATTTTAATAGAAAGTATTTGTATCAAAGTAAAAAGAAGAACTGCGTAAGGTAAAATCTTGAAACTTAAGGCTTTAGCTACATAACCAAATAGTGGAGGCATTAGTGTAATACCCAGATATGCAAAGGCCATTTGAAGTCCAATAATACCTGCAGAATTTTCTTTTGAAAACTTGGTAGGATTAGAATGAATCATTGCTGGGAAAATTGGAGCAAACCCAAATCCTATTATAATAAAACCAATCATTTGAAAAATACTATTTTTCTGGAAAAATAATAAAGTTATTCCTATAAATATAAAAACGTTTCCGAATATTATTCTTTTGTCATCATCAAAATGAAAAGATAAAAATCCCATAAGCAATCTTCCAAGTGTAATTCCCAAATAATAATAACCTACCCACTGTGCAGCTTTTTGGGCTGGTATTGCTTTTGTAAAAACTAAATAGGAACTTCCCCAAAGACCAACAATATTTTCCATACTACAATAACAAAAAAAGACTAAAAGACTTGCTTTGACTCCAGGGATAGCAATTAAAGTTTTTAGTGATAAACTCTTAGTTTCTTT
>Ga0172378_10002435_pt1 | contig 17445 bp, 17 predicted proteins | sample GrowelOW332metaG_FD_119755 | JGI IMG/M metagenome (GOLD analysis project Ga0172378, IMG submission 119755) | Groundwater microbial communities from an aquifer near a municipal landfill in Southern Ontario, Canada - Pumphouse #3_1 metaG | ecosystem: Environmental > Aquatic > Deep subsurface >... | reverse complement strand
TCCCTTGCCTACCCCTACATTAACGGAACTAATGCATTAATTCTCCTTGTAACAGGTCTGTTGTGTATACTTGCTGCACTTTTCTACACTATGGGGAAAAATGCATACGGTTACAAAGGCTGGGGCGATCTGTTTGCTTTTTTCTTTTTTGGCCCTGTACCTGTAATTGGCACATATTTTCTGCACACTCATGATTTTACCCACATACCTGTGCTGCCTGCAGTAGGTATTGGAATCATAAGCACTATGATACTTAATATCAACAATATGAGGGATATGGATAACGACAGGTCGTCAGGCAAACATACAGTTGCAGTAAAACTGGGATTACCTAAATCAAAAATGTATCACACCATTTTAACTATGGCATCTTTCTTCTGTTTCCTGAGTTTTAACAATATATATGAACCATCTCCATGGTATAGATATATTTATTTAATTTTCTTTCTTACACTTTTCAAAATTCTGATCGGGATACAGAGAAAAAAAGGGTCAGAACTTGACCCTTATTTAAAACCTACTGCTCTCTCCGGTTTTATAATTGCTGTAGTATTTTCGATTTGTATCAATCTTTAGATTTTCATTTCATATCTATTTCCAGAACATAATCAATTGCATCAGGTTTACTGTTCAGATTAAGCAATATGCCCTTTTCTGAAGTGGTGAATTTTATTGGCTTGCCATCAATAAACTGTTTAACTGAGGCTATCATTTTACCCTGAATTGGCAGATATAGTGCATCATCCTCCAGGTTTAGTATATGAACATAAATCTTATTCCCTTTTTGCGTTGTAACTCCCCAGTCACGTGGTTCAATAATTCCACCACGGGTCCCATAGATAGATTCACCATACTCATTCAACCATCGGCCTATTGCTAAATATCTTTCTATTGCGATGTCAGGGAATTCACCATTGGGGCGTGGACCCACATTCATAAGTAGGTTGGCGTTATTGCCTGCTGCTTTTACCAAATAATGGATAAGCTCTTTCTCGGACTTATAATCTTTATCTGTAATGCTATATCCCCATGTATGATTCATTGTTTCACATGTTTCAAGAGGGAGTTTGCCAACAGTTGCAGTGGATGAATATCCCGACTGATTCTGACCTGGGAGATCTTTCTCAAATGTCTGGCCATCCTCTCCTTCAATAGGTGCCAGGTGGTGGTTGTTGATAATAAGACACCCTGGCTGTATTGAATGTATATGATCATAGATCTCTCTCAGTTTCCAATCGAAATCTTCTGGTTGATCCCACATGCCATCAAACCATATTGCTCCTATTTCACCGTAATTTGTTAACAACTCAGTTAATTGATTCAGCATAAAGTTGTGATAGGTTTTCCACTCACCTTTATTAATGCGCCCCACTCCTCTTCCTGATCTGCCTATTGGGAAGTAATCATCTCTACTCCAATCGAGTATGGAGTAGTAAAAGTGAAGCTTAATGCCCTGTTTATGGCACTCTTCAGCAAGCTCTTTTATTATATCTCGTTTAAATGGTGTAGCATCTACAATATTATATGGAGACTGCTTGGTGCCAAACATTGAAAAGCCATCGTGGTGTCGGGAGGTGATGCATATATATTTAGCACCGGATGCTTTTACATCTGATACCCATTTGGCGGCGTCGAATGCTGATGGATAAAATCCTTGAGCTAAGAGTGCATACTCTTTGTAGTTAAGGTTTTTATTATTCATTATCCATTCGCCATCTGCCATCATACTATAGATACCCCAGTGAATAAATACACCAAATTTCATATCTTGAAATTCTTCTCTGTTTTTTAAATTTTCTGCTGTGGGTATGTAGTTCTCTTGAGCTAATGCTCCTGAATATACTAAGTATATCATCATTAGTATGGAAATAAAGTGTTTCATAGGTTTTAATTTATTTTGAATTATTCTCAATATAATGAACTAACCCTTTGACGGTTTCATAGTCGTCAAAATCGAACTTGTTTTCTTTTATGTAATCGTTGTATAGATCTTTATACTTGTTATAGAAACGTTTCAATTGACGGACCGACTTAATCTCCTTTATTCCTGAACCATTATCAATTGAATATAAATTAAAGAGTTTTACCTTATAGTCATCAGGTAGTTTCAATTGATGCCACATGCCACCATCATATAAACTTGAATAGGAATCTACAGCAGAAGTATGTGTAGTACCACCATAACCAGCAGGTTTCCCCGGTGCAAGCAGTCTGCATTTATGTTCTATATATAGTTTATAGTTACTTTCCTCAACAACTTCTACAAATTTTTTCTTGTTGTTTAGAATAAACTTCCTGTTATCAATAAACACTGTGTCTAGATTGTCTAATGTTATATCAGCAAATGCTAACAGCTGTCCTCCCTGATCAAATATCATCTCTTCAGTAACCAGGTTATAGTTTAACAAAGCATGGTTTTCTGTTCCACCTTTCATAAGAACTACTCCTGGTATGAATTCAGAAAATAGATAGTGGGATATCTCTTTCTGTGAGTATGCAGAAAATGCAGTGACTAATACAAGTGTTAATAATAAGGTTGATCGCTTCATATCGGTAAAAAGTTAACTTACAAAACATCATAATTATTACCCTGTAACTCTAGGGGCTAATATGTAAATTACGTAAAGATAAACTATAATTTTGTAAAAATAAAAGAATTAACATGCTGTAAAAACCAGGGTGATGATTTAAATTATTTAATTAACTTTGTTCCATTAACAAACCAAAATTCTTTTCATTATGTTTGACAACAACAAACGCGCTTTCATAGCCATTAATGATAAAGCTGAAGTGTGTCTGATACCAAAAATGGCAAATCGACATGGATTAATTACTGGTGCAACAGGCACGGGAAAAACAGTCACTTTACAGACTTTGTCTGAGACATTTAGTGAGATGGGTGTACCTGTTTTTGCAGCTGATATGAAAGGCGATCTTTCAGGTGTAGCTAAAATTGGTGGTAATAAAGAGAGTGTTAATAAAAGAGTTGATGGTTATAATCTAAAAGAAAAAGGTTTTGAGTATAAGGCTTATCCTGTTCGTTTCTGGGATGTTTTTGGAGAACAGGGCCATCCGGTAAGAACTACTGTTACGTCGATGGGACCATTGTTGCTGGAACGACTATTGGGATTGAACGAAACACAGGGCGCTATACTTACAATGGCATTCAAAATTGCTGATGATAATAATCTTTTGATCCTGGATCTTAAGGATCTGCAAAAGATGCTGCAGTTCATTGGTGATAACAGAAGCGAATTTACTACTAAATATGGCAATATTTCACCTGCGAGTATTGGTGCTATTCAGCGTGGTTTAATGAGACTTGAGAGTGAGGGTGCTGATAAGTTTTTCGGGGAACCTGATCTTGAGATAACTGACTTTATACAAACTGAGCAAGGTAAAGGTGTTATTAATATTCTTGCTGCTGATAAGCTGATGAAATCACCTAGAGTATACACCACTTTTCTATTGTGGTTACTTGATGATTTATACGAAACACTTCCGGAAGTGGGTGATCTTGAGAAACCTAAACTTGTTTTCTTTTTTGATGAAGCTCACCTGCTGTTTAATGATATGCCTAATTCATTACTTGAGAAAGTGGAACAGATAGTGAGATTAATTCGTTCGAAAGGTGTAGGTGTTTATTTTTGTACTCAGAATCCCGCAGATATTCCACAATCAATTCTGGGTCAGCTAGGTAACAGGGTACAGCATGCATTAAGGGCTTATACTCCTAATGATCAGAAGGCTGTTAAGGTGGCTGCAAACACATTCAGGGCTAATCCAGGCTTTAACACAGAGGAGGTTATTACTCAACTTAATACTGGTGAGGCTTTGGTATCTTTTCTTGATGAGAAGGGTGCACCTCAAGTAGTTGAAAGGGCTAATATTCTGCCTCCGCAAGGACAAATAGGACCAATCACTCTGGGTGAGAGAGATCAGATATTAAAAAGTTCTCTTATTTATGGTGTTTATGAACAGTTGATAGATAGAGAATCTGCTTATGAAATACTTTCAAAGAAACAGGATCTTCTGGCTGAAGAGCGACGTTTAGCTGCTGAAGAAAAAGAGCGTATCCGTATTCAAAAGGAACAGGAGAAGGCTGCGAGAGAAGCCGAAAAGGCTCAGCGTGCAGCTGCTCGAAAAAGAAAGGAAGAACAGGGTATTTTGGGAGATCTTTTACAACAGGTAGGCAAAAGTACAACTCGTCAGATAAGTTACGAGATTGGTAAAACCATTACCCGTGGATTGCTTGGAGGACTGTTTGGTAAGAGATAAGAAAATAAAATGTTTGTATGATATTGAATTTTTCCAGAAACTATATAATAAAAGATACTTTAATAATCTCTTTTTTCTTTCTGTTTTTAATTTTGGGGGGATGCATTAATCCTGATAAATCATTTAATTATAAAAATGGGGATTTACTCTTTTCTGTTGGTTCCGGTAATTCAGATTTCACTTCTGCTATTAAGGAGAGTACTTCAATGAAAGATGAAATACCATACTCACATGTTGGAATAGTTTCTATAGAGGGTGATGATATCTTTATAATTGAAGCAACCACAAGGGGTGGAGTAAGAAAAAGTACTCTGAAGGAGTTCTTTGCTGAAGCAGCAGAGATTGATGGAAAGAAATTAATAGCTGTGGGCAGACTGATTCCTGAATTGCAATATTCTATACCTGATGCTATAGAAAATGCATCGGCTCATTTAGGAAAGAAGTATGATTACTATTATGATGAGGCTAATGATCTGTTTTACTGTAGTGAGCTAGTTAGATTCTCATTTAAGGATTCGTCGGGTAATTATATAATTGAGCCACTAAAAATGTCGTTTAAGAATAAGGAAACTGGAAAACCGGATCCATTCTGGGAGTCACATTTTAAAAAATTGAATGTTGATATACCTGAAGGAATGCCAGGTACAAATCCTGCGGATATGGCCAAACTTCCGGTGATAGATATAGTACACACATTTTTCAAATAATAGTCATATACTGATAAATTTAAAATATAATAATGATTGAGCAAAAGAACGAAGAGATAATTGAGATGAAATCAGTAGATAGTACTGAAGTAAAACATATTAATCCTATCACTGACTGGTTTATTCGGCTTTTAAAAGGTGCTTTAGTGGGCATTGGTTTTATATTACCGGGGCTCTCAGGGGGTGTATTAGCGGTTATCTTTGGTATATATGATCCGCTTATTAGGTTCTTGGCCAATATTAGAAATAAATTTGTGAAAAATGTTATGTTTTTTCTACCTGTTGCTATTGGTGCTGCAATAGGAATAGTACTTTTTGCAATTGTAGTAGAAAAAGCATTCGGTATTTATGCAGCACAATTCGTTTGCCTTTTTGTTGGATTTGTAGCGGGTACATTCCCTTCTCTATATAAAACTGCAGGTAAACAGGGCAGAAAATCTTCGGATCTGTTTATATTGATTATCTCTACTATTGCCATATTCGCCCTTATGATGGCAGGTGGACAGCAATTGACAGAGGTGACTCCCAATATTATGGTATGGCTTGGTTCTGGTCTGTTGATGGGACTTGGTTTGATTGTTCCAGGTATGAGTCCTTCCAATTTTCTAATCTATTTTGGATTATATGATAAGATGGCAACTGGAATAAAAGATTTTGATTTTATGGTAATCATCCCATTAATTATAGGGTTTGTGATTTGCATACTGTTATTCGCTAAAATAGCTGCATGGCTTTTCAAAAAGTATTACTCAGGAATGTATCATTTTATTCTTGGTATGGTGGTGGGTTCATCTCTCGCAATATTCCCAACTGTTGTGTTTCCGGCTTTTACTACCGAGCAATTGACTATAACTGGATTAAGCTTTGGTAGTTCTTTACTCTTTTGCCTGATACTTTTCATTTTAGGAACACTACTTTCATATCAGTTTAGTAAAGTTGAGGAGAAGTATCCAAGAGAGGAAATCTTTTAAGTAGTTTATTCAACCTCTTTTATTACTTTAATTCTGGGATTACGATCAGTAAGCTCAGTAATCATTGCGTCTATATCTGATGGACTAACTCTTAAGATTTCAAATCCTCTTACCAGGTCAATTCTGATCTGGTTCTTTTTCTGTTTCTTTATTCCTAAAATATCTCCAACTGGAATTCTTTTATTTTTTGAGAATAATCTCAAAACAAAACGAATCTCAATGAAATTGAGGTCTGTAATAACATACTCTTTTATCGTAGTTGATAAAATAAATAGGATAGTGAAAGTAAAATATAGAATATTTGCCCAAATATTTGAGCTATCATTAAGTTTTAAAACAATGGCTATCAATAATACTATAGCAAGTGCTGTCCAAAATAGGTTTTCTATTCCATTATGTGCTTTAAATTTTTTATCCACTTTTATTCAGTATTTTTCATTACATAAGTGAGACAAGTAGAACAAAGATATAATTATTTCCTGAAAAGCTGTTAAATTAATTGAATAATGTCATAATAGACAAACCCAGATTTTTTATAGACGAAATAGGAGATTTTGTCTACCAAATGAAGGTTTCTATCTTTATATATTTGTAAATATGCTATTTAAGGCATTAAAAACAAGTTAAATGGATTTATCCTGATTAAACATTTGAACACTTAAGGGTGTCATAGTTTCGAATTTATTTAATTAATCATTTTAAAAATATAAGTAATATGAAAAAAGTTGCATTAATACTATTTGTGGGAATATTCATATTGAGCAGTAATATTTTTGCTCAGAACAATAATGATTCTACTAAGAGAGTTGAGAGGCGTCAAAGAGTTGAAAACAGATGGACTCCTGAAAAGCGAGCTGAGATTATGGCAGAACAATTAAAACTGTCTGAAACAGAAAAAGCTCAGGTAAAAGCATTACTTGAAAAAAATGAAAAGGAAAGATTGGCTCAAGTAATAGAGCAAAGAGCTAAAAGAGAGAATTTGAAAAAAGAACGTGATGCAAGAAGAGCTGAAATGCAAGAACTTAGAGAGCAGGCAATTAAAGCTAATGAAGCAGAACTGGAGAAAATTATAGGTAAAGAAAAAGTAGATCAATGGAAAAAGTATAGAGATGAGAATCGAACTTTCAGACGTGAATCAGGAAGAAGACGTTGAAAATGATTACTTATTAAAAAAAGTAAAAAAAGCTGCTCTCAATTGTGCAGCTTTTTTATTTCAAATAGTACTTTTTGTAAATATCCTTGAAGCTATTACTCTCTTTAAATCTGATTAACCAGTTGTTCAGGCTATCTAATAAAACTGGTGATTCTCTTCTAATTACCCATGATTCTAATTGAGTGAAACTTATATCAGTCTCAATATCTATCTCAGGGAATGCGTCAGAGAGTCTTAAGGCTGTTCTTTCATCACTCACTGTGAAATCAATATTACCGGAGGCAACCATCATGATAAGTTGCTCTGTCTCATATGTTGAATCTTTAATTATGAAAATTGTATCTCCAATTTCATGTGCCAGATTGTTGAGTCTCAATATTGAGGGAGAATCTTCAGGAACATATATGCTCTTTTTTGCAAGATCTAGATGTTGTCTGATAGGTTCAATACTATCATTATATTCTGCTTTGCGTTGAATTAATACAAGCTTATTTAATGTGATGGGCTCTGTAAAATAGAACAATTCTCTAAGTTCTGAGTTAACAGCAATATTGCGGGCAATAAGATCATATTTCTGCTGTTTAAGCCCATTTAGGTTGTCTTCCAGACTATTTTCAAGGACAATATTAACTTTTATATCCCAATCATTTTCAATTGCTTTCAGCATTTCATACTGAAAACCGGCAACTGAATCAGCAGATATATAATAACCAATAGTATTATAGTCTGTGACTACATTCAATACACCCGAATCAATTATTTCACTATAATCACGGATTTTATTCTCCTTATCTGTATTATTACTTATCACTGTTACTATAAGTATAATAATAAGTAATAACAGTAATAATAAATAGATTAGGATGTGCTTTCTTATGTGTATGTAAATTGACTTATGCAACTGCAGAAAAAATTAGTTGTGTAAGTTTACTGAAAGTCCCATTTTAAAGATAAAAGGGTTTACCGGATAGCCTGGTAAAGAGAAGTACTCTTGAGGTTTTATAACTTTAGATGCAACATTATAAAACATCACGAAGAATCGAGTCTGTTTCAAATGCATATTCATATATACAGTTGAAATCGGATAATTTCCTATCTCTTTTTCCTGCTGATTATAAAATTGAAGCAAAGCTGGTTCATAACCTTGTACAAAATATTTGGTATGATAATGGGCGTCTACACCAAACTGTAGCGTCAGTTCATTAACTATTTTTGTTCTTAAGTACATATTAGAATATATACTGAAAGTAGGCAATGGTATAACATTTTGATTACTCGATGTTTGATAAACAACTTGGTTATCCCAGTTGAATATTCCCAGTTTTATATTCTGATCTATACGTGCTGTAAGAATCTGAATATTTTCACTTTCTTGTGCTATGTTTTTATTTTGGTCAAAATATATCCAATTCTGAAGATTTTCCACTCCCGCGCTAAATGTGGTATTAGTAAAAGGAATAAATAGTTTTCCTCCTAAATAGACTCTTCGAGTGTCTCCAAAATCATTGTTCCACATGAAATATTTTGAGAAATAATTATTCTGCAGATATCTTGGTCTAATATTTTTCATATATGCCTCAGCTGACAAACCTACACGTTTACCTGCTATATCAAACCCTGTCTCGATATCCCCCAGTACTCTGAATTCTCCAATGTTAACACCAAGAACACCTAGATCAGCTCTGATATTGAAGAGTAAATTCTCTCCCTGTTGTTTATTTAGTACTCCACCGATAGTAACAGAGTTTTCTCTATGCCGAGTTCTATTAGTCCCGACAGTATCTCTCATTGAATAATTCCTCAGGTCATATTCCAAAAAGGCAGTTAGTCCAAATTTCACCCACTCTTTAAATCCCTCACGTAAACTTAAAGAAACTGTATTTTTAAAAGATGTGTAATGAATGCTGTCATCTACAGCTTCACTATAATAACGGTTTGCATAAAAACGATCAATGTTATGCATCTGTATTCCATCTACATTTACAAATGTTGTATCATGAGATAAGAAACGACGAAATTGCTGTGTGTATTGAGATGAGAACCCCAAACTGGCTACAGGAATAAACTCTCCTGAAACGCGAGTTAAACTGTCCTTAGGGGCATCTTTATAACCCAGGTTATATCTCCCGGAAATGAAATAACGATTGTTCCCAACTGTATTCCATGTATTTGTAAATTTAATGGGTATGTCTCTTGGAGTAAAGCTTTGTTGTATTGATTCAGGATCAGTGATAAAAGTTTCATCTGTAATACCTCCGTTTTCAAAATTACTAATCTTTCCAAGATTCATAAATGCATGTCCTTCGAATCTATCAGATAAATAACTTCCAAATAACGAGAAATTATTATTTTTAACAGATTGCGAATTATAAAATCCTTTTGAATTTATTAAATCAACATCTAGCCCCAGATTAAGACTTTTTCCAAAATTAGATGTTAGTCTTGCACCGAATCGCTCCTCTCTTGTCTGCTTATTTCCGCTTCGATGATAATCGAGCTTTGAATAAGGGACACGTGTATTAACAAACAAAAGTTCTTCTGCTCTTTTTATATATGGATAATATGCATTATTAAAAACAAAATGTTCTGTTTCTTGTCTATCATTGAATATTTTAGAAAAAGAGGGAGATCCTAATGGACCTAAAAAACCCATGGCTACTGATTCACCATCCGGTAGAGTTGTATGCTGATAATTATGAAGTATTGTATCTGATTCTGCTGGTAGACGACTACCGGTCCTAGCATCAATCGTCCAGATTGTCATTCTCGAAAGTTTTTGCAAAGAGTCTGCCTCAGCTCCATGGTCGTGTAAGAGATGATTTAATTGTGAAGTTTGACCAATAGGGAGCTGGGTTTCCTGTGGAGGTTGTAGTGAATCAGCCATCACCTGACTTTCAGCAGATTCAGGTATAATTATACGGGCTTGAGAGTATAGAAATACTATACTTAAAGACCAAATAAAAACAGATATTAACAGCTTTTGTTTCATCGGATGCAAACTTACATAAAAAAACGTGAAGCTTAGTTAGTCAGATTCGTTTTTCTAAAGTTTTTGATAAAATTTAGTATGTCTATGGTGTCATAAAGTATTATATTTAAAAATAGGAAATAGAGTAATTCTGTAAAAATTCTCACTTTTTATGCGCTTAATAAAATAATTACATTAACTTTGCGGAAATAGAACATCAAAATGAAAGTAAAAGGGCTGCATCATCATCATTTTCTAACTTGCATTCAGGCGAGATGAAATAGATATGTACAAACCCTATTGAAAATATTTATACACCCGTCTGAATCAATTCAGGCGGGTTTTTTGTTAATTAGCTAATAAGCAGAACCATTAATTTAAAAGAAGTGGAAAAGATTAAAATAGCAATACAGAAAAGTGGCAGACTCAGTGAAAATTCAATTGAATTGCTTAAAGAGTGTGGAATAAAAGTCACAAACGGAGATCGAAAATTGAAGACAGTAGCATCAAATTTTCCAATGGAAGTTCTTTTTCTCAGGGATGATGATATTCCACAGTATGTTGAACAAGGTGTGGCTGACATTGGAATATTAGGTGAAAATGAAGTATGGGAACAGGATAAAAATGTACAGATTGTTGAACAACTTGGATTTGGAGGATGTCGTCTATCTCTAGCCATACCTAAAGACGATGATTATAATGGAGTTGACTATTTTAACAATAAACGTATAGCAACAAGTTATCCCAAAATTCTTAGTAAATTCTTCGATGCCAAAGGAATTAAAGTAGATATTGAAGCATTAGGAGGCAGTGTTGAAATCGCTACCAGTATTGGGCTGGCTGATGGTATTTTTGATATTGTGAGTACAGGCAGTACTTTAATCATGAATGGATTAAAAGAAGTTGAAACAGTTGTTAGAAGTCAGGCAGTCTTAATTAGCAATAAAAACCTGTCACCGATAAAGAAACAACTCCTGGATGAGATGTTATTTCGAATTAAAGCATATAAAAACGGTAAAGGGAAAAAATATGTTTTATTGAATGCTCCTAATGAAGTTATTCCAGATATTGTAAGGATATTGCCCGGTATGAGATCTCCAAGTATTTTACCATTAGCAGATGAAGGATGGAGCAGCGTTCACTCGGTGATAAATGACGATGATTTCTGGGAGATAATTGATGAACTTAAACGGCATGGAGCTGAAGGTATACTCGTTATTCCTATTGAGAAAATGATATTATAGACCACAATTCAGATTTATTAAAATGAAGATTATTTCAAATCCCTCTCCCTCAAAATGGGAGAAACTTTCCGAAAGACCTATGATTAAGCAACAAAAGCTTATGAAAACGGTTGATAAAGTATTCTATGATATCCATAGGAAAGGAGATAAAGCTGTACTTTCATATAGCAGGAGATTCGACTTTCCTGATCAGGAGTCCTTTATAGTTAGGAGTGAAACAATTGACGAAGCTGCTAAATTAGTATCAGAGCGTTTGAAACAGTCTATTGAACTTGCAAGAAAAAATATAGAGGTGTTCCACAGATCTCAAATTGAAGAGGCTGTTAAGGTAGAAACCGCTCCTGGAGTGGTTTGCTGGCGGGAATCCCGACCAATAGAGAGGGTTGGAATATATGTACCTGGTGGTACTGCCCCACTCTTTTCTACCGTCTTAATGCTTGCAGTTCCTGCCATGATTGCAGGCTGTAGTGAGATAGTACTGTGTACTCCACCTGATAAAGAGGGAAAGATTGATCCTGCAATTCTCTATACTGCAAAACTCGCAGGAGTAACAAAAGTCTTTGCTTTAGGTGGTATCCAGGCAATTGGAGCAATGACATTCGGTACTGAAACTGTACCTAAAGTCTATAAGATATTTGGCCCAGGTAATCAATATGTCATGGCAGCTAAACGCTCTTCACAATACTACGGAGTAGCAATAGATATGCCTGCAGGTCCAAGTGAAGTACTAATTATAGCTGATCAAACTTGCAACCCCTCATTTGTGGCTGCAGACCTTCTTTCGCAGGCAGAACACGGACCAGACAGTCAAGTTATCCTGCTTTCTTGTAATAAGAAAGTGATCAAAGAAGTAAACAAGGAGATTGACAATCAACTTGTAGCATTGCCACGTCAGGATATTGCTATCCAAGCATTAAAAAACAGCAAAGCAATCCTGTTTAAAGATATTGAAGATTGTATTGCATTCAGCAACCTGTATGCACCCGAGCATCTTATTCTGGCTGTAGAAAACCCATCTTTGGTCAGTCGTGAAGTCATTAATGCCGGCTCTGTATTTCTTGGAAACTGGAGTTGTGAAAGTGCTGGTGATTATGCAAGTGGAACAAATCATACTTTGCCAACAAGTGGTTTTGCAAAATCATTTAGCGGTGTATCACTTGACAGTTTTATTAAAAAAATAACATTTCAGCAAATTAGTGAAGAGGGTATAAGAAGCATTGGTAATGCTGTAGAAACTATGGCAGAAGCTGAGAAGCTTTATGCACACAAAAATGCAATGACTCTTCGTCAAGGAGTATTAGCAGAAAAACTTATAACAAATATTGAAAATAGTGATGAGGAAGTTTGATTTACGCTCATTGGTGCGCTCAAATATCTGGGAACTGAAACCTTATTCAAGTGCACGTGATGAATTCTGGGGTGATGAAGGTATATTCCTTGATGCCAATGAAAATCCGTTTGGAAATAAAAACAGATATCCAGATCCGCACCAACGTACTCTTAAGAAATCTCTTTCTAAAATAAAAGGTATATCAGTTGATAATATCTGTATCGGAAATGGGAGTGATGAGATCATTGATTTGGTTTTCAGAATTTTCTGTGAACCGCAAAAAGATAGTGTAATCATTTGTCCCCCAACATATGGTATGTACGAAGTATCTGCTAATATAAACAACGTAAATATTATTAAAATACCACTCGACAGTAATTTCGAATTAAATGTTGATGAGATTCTCTCACAAAACGCAAAATGTCTTTTTTTATGCTCCCCCAATAATCCCACAGGAAACAGTTTAAAGAATATCGAAGTACTGATGAATGAGTTTAATGGAATTATTATTGTAGATGAAGCATACATTGATTTCAGCGATAAGCCAAGTTTTATTGGTCGTCTCTCTGAGTTTCCCAATTTGATCATTATGCAGACATTTAGCAAAGCCTGGGCATTAGCCAGTGCACGTGTTGGTATTGCATATGCTGATTCAAATATTATTAAGTTAATGGATAAAACTAAACCCCCATATAACGTAAGTAGATTTAATCAGGAAGTGGCACTAAAAGCCTTGTCAAAACCAAAGAAGTTCGAGAGGCGTCTGAAAGTTATATTAGAGCAACGGGATAATCTTCTTAAAGAGTTTACTAAAATATCTGTAATCAAGAAAGTTTTTCCTACAGATGCAAACTTCATACTCATAAAAGTTAGCGATGCGGATAAGTTATACAATTACCTTGTATCAAATAAACTAATTGTAAGAAATAGAAATTCTGTTATTTCAGATTGTATTCGTATAACAGTTGGCACACCAAAAGAGAATGAGGCTCTTATTGAAGCTCTCAAAAATTATACCGAAGGTTGAAAAATCATTAAATTAAATATGAAGAAAGTACTATTTATTGATCGTGACGGCACTCTTATTATTGAACCAGAAGATGAACAAATTGATAGCTTTGAGAAATTAGAGTTTTATCCAGGTGTATTTCAATATCTGTCACGCATTGCAGGTGAACTAGATTATGAGCTAGTAATGGTAAGCAATCAGGATGGTCTGGGCACATCATCTTTTCCTGAAGAGACATTTTGGCCTGTACAGAATATGATTTTGAAAACATTCGAAAATGAGGGTGTTAGATTTAGTGATATTCTGTTAGACAGATCTTTCCCGGAAGATAATCTACCTACAAGGAAACCAGGTACGGCTATGCTTACCCACTATCTTAAAGGAGATTATGATTTAGAAAATTCATATGTCATTGGAGACAGACTAACAGATGTTCAACTAGCTGATAATATGGGCTGTAAATCCATTTTAATAAGTAGCACTTTAAGTGAAAAAGCTACACTTACAACAACAGAATGGGAAGAAATCTACCGTTTTTTAAAATCTCAGCCTAGAATAGGAAGTGTTACACGAAAGACATCCGAGACCGATATCTCAATTAAAATAAATATTGATGGTAAAGGTAAAAGTGAAATCTCAACAGGCTTAGGCTTTTTTGATCATATGCTCGAACAGATTGCCCGTCATGCAAATGCAGATCTGTCAATAATCGTAAAAGGAGATCTGCATATAGATGAACATCATACAATAGAAGATGTGGGAATTGCATTAGGTGACGCTTTCCTTCAAGCACTTGGAAAAAAGAAAGGAGTTGAGAGGTATGGTTTTATGTTGCCAATGGACGATTGCCTGGCACAGGTTGCGATAGATTTTGGAGGCCGACCCTGGTTGATGTGGGAAGTTGATTTCAAGCGAGAATATATTGGTGACATGCCTACTGAAATGTTCATGCACTTTTTTAAATCTTTCAGCGACAATGCTAAATGCAATCTTAACATCAAGGCGGAGGGCGTAAATGAGCACCATAAAATAGAAGCTATATTTAAAGCCTTTGCACGAGCTATTAAGATGGCTGTCAAAAAAGGTGAAGGTACAGGCATACCCAGCACTAAAGGAACATTATAATTGTTTTAATACAGTTAATAACATACAAACGTAATGGTTGCAATTATTAAATACAATGCAGGTAATATTGCTTCAGTAAAAAATGCTGTTGAGAGACTTGGTTTTGATTGTGTAATCACTGATGATATAAATAAAATTCAGAATGCAAACAAAGTGATATTCCCAGGTGTTGGAGAAGCTAAATCTGCGATGAACCATCTAACTAATAACGGATTAAGTGGCTGTATTAAATCTTTACTTCAACCAACACTCGGTATATGTTTAGGACTTCAGCTACTGTGTCAGTACTCAGAAGAGGGAGATACAGAATGTCTTAAGATTTTCGAAACTTCAGTAAAAAAATTCCCTGCAGATGATATCGTTCCTCACATGGGTTGGAACAACATCTCAATAAACACAGAACCGCTATTTAAAGGATTAAATAAAGATGATGCTGTTTATTTTCTTCACAGTTACTATGCAGGAATTTGTGAACAAACTATTGCAACCTGTAATTATATTTTACCTTTTAGTGCAGCAATGAGAAAAGATAATTTCTATGCCACCCAGTTTCATCCTGAAAAATCGGGAGATGTGGGTGAACTTATTTTAAAGAATTTTCTTGAATTATAATGTTAAGATGAGAATTATACCTGCTATTGATATTATTGACGGAAAGTGTGTCAGATTAACAAAAGGAGACTACAGCACACAAAAAACATACAACGAGAATCCGCTGGAGGTTGCTAAAGAGTTCGAAGCTAACGGCATTAAATTTCTTCACCTTGTAGATCTTGATGGAGCCAAATCAAATCATATTGTAAATCATCATATATTAAATGAAATTGCCTCTAAAACATCGTTGAGTATTGATTTTGGAGGAGGCATCAAATCCGATAATGATGTAAGGATAGCATTTGAAAATGGCGCAAAACAAATTACAGGAGGCAGTATAGCCATAATTAATCCTGAACTGTTCACTGAATGGCTGTCAAAATATGGAGCCGATAAAATTATTCTGGGAGCCGACAGCTACAACAGGAAAATAGCAACCCACGGATGGCAGAAAGAATCACAAGTCGATGTAGTAGACTTTATTACCGATTACCAGAAAAAAGGTATTGAAATGGTGATTTGCACAGATATATCAAAGGATGGTATGTTACAAGGCCCTTCTGTGGAGTTGTACAGAGAAATACTTTCAAAGAGCCATATTTCATTAATTGCGAGCGGAGGTGTAACATCTATTGCCGACATACATTTACTTCAACAGATAGGCTGTGAAGGGGCAATAATAGGTAAAGCTATATATGAAGGCAACATCAGTATGAATGAACTCAGAGATTTTAATCCAGATTAAGAAAACCACCAACATTTTTATTGTTGGCAAAAGGATTATAAAGTAGTCAAATTAAAAAAAATATAATGCTAAAAAAGAGAATAATACCCTGCTTAGACATCAAAAATGGTCGCACAGTAAAAGGAGTTAATTTTGTTGGACTTCGCGATGCAGGTGATGCAGTTGAACTTTCTAAACGTTATGTATCTGAAGGAGCTGATGAACTTGTTTTCCTGGATATAACAGCAACAGTAGAAAACAGGAAAACACTTACAGAACTTGTTGAAAAGGTTGCACGTGAGATTAATATACCCTTCACTGTGGGTGGTGGAATAAGATCAGTAGAAGATGCCAGGCTAATAATAAAAGCTGGTGCCGATAAAGTAAGTATCAACTCCTCCGCAGTAGAAAGACCACAACTTATAACAGAAATTGCCGATCAGTTTGGTAGTCAATGCGTGGTTCTAGCCATAGACACTAAAAAAGAAGATAATGGTGAGTGGAAGGTTTATGTTCATGGAGGCAGAACCCCTACCCCTTTATTAACAACCACATGGGCAAAAGAGGGAGAAAGAATGGGTGCAGGTGAAATACTATTGACTTCAATGAATTACGATGGAACTAAAGCCGGATTCGACATAGAGATAACTGGTAAAGTTTGTGAAGCTGTAAACATTCCTGTAATTGCTTCAGGTGGAGCAGGCACTAAAGAGCATTTTGCAGAAGTCTTTAAGAAAACCAAGGCCAGTGCAGCATTAGGTGCATCTGTATTCCATTTTGGAGAAATCCCCATACCTGAATTAAAGAAATATTTAAAAGAACAAAATATAGAAATACGATGAAATTAGACTTTGAAAAGAGTGATGGTCTGGTACCAGTTATTGTACAACATACCAATACATTACAGGTCCTAATGCTGGGCTATATGAATAAAGAAGCGTTAGAAAAAACAGAGACAGAAGGTAAGGTGACCTTTTTCAGCAGAAGCAAAGGTAGACTATGGACAAAAGGTGAAACTTCTGGTAATTACCTTATGGTTGAAGATATTAGGACAGATTGTGATAATGATACAATTCTTATAAAGGCAAAACCAATCGGACATACTTGTCACACAGGTAAAACCTCATGTTTTGATGGTGATAAAACTACTTCAAAAGGTTTTTTATACGAACTAGAGAAAGTAATTGAGCAAAGAATCACAGATAATACAGAAGGATCTTATACGGCACAACTATTCAGTAAAGGAATTAATAAAGTAGCACAGAAGGTTGGCGAAGAAGCTGTAGAGTTAGTTATTGAATCAAAGGATGATAATCTTGAATTGTTTAAAAATGAAGCAGCT
>Ga0172378_10002433_pt1 | contig 17452 bp, 21 predicted proteins | sample GrowelOW332metaG_FD_119755 | JGI IMG/M metagenome (GOLD analysis project Ga0172378, IMG submission 119755) | Groundwater microbial communities from an aquifer near a municipal landfill in Southern Ontario, Canada - Pumphouse #3_1 metaG | ecosystem: Environmental > Aquatic > Deep subsurface >... | reverse complement strand
ACTTTATAAATCTTAAGATATTGAAACTAATTACAGATAAAGTTGAAATTGCAAAGAAGATATATGAACTAGTTGCATGCGTTGGTGAAAACTTAAAAGCAAAGAATAAACTTGCTACAACAAAACAAAGCGAAGCACAAATCTCTATAACAAAAACTAAATATGATTTTTTTTGATCACGTTTGAAACTATTTAATTCAAATGGAAAATACTTTAGAAAATTAAAATGTTTCTCACCAGTTTGTGAAAAGAGTACTGCTTCGTAACCAAAACAAAAACCAGTTGCAACAACTCCGATAATTAAAAGGATAATAAATAATATTTCGTACTGCATATCTTTATTTTAAACTATCAATAGCTTTCTTTCTATCATTATTGCTAAAAATGTAACTTCCAGCGACGAGCATGTTTGCACCAGCTAAAATTACATCTTTGCTAGTCGCTTCATTTATGCCCCCATCAACTTCAATTATGAAATCTAATCCTTTTTCTTTTTTATAGTTTGCAAGAAATTTAATTTTTTCTAAAGATTCAACCATAAACTTTTGTCCACCAAAGCCAGGTTCAACCGACATAACTAAAACAAGATCGATTTTATCTAAATAAGGTAAAAGCACTTGTGGTTTTGTATTTGGTTTAATTGAGATACCAACTAATTTATTCTTGCTATGAATAATATCGATTAATTTAGCTAATTCATTTTTTGTAACTGCTTCATAGTGAAAAGTTAAAATATCAGCACCACCATCTAGAAAATCTACCGCATATTTTAAAGGTTTTGTAATCATTAAATGAACATCAAACAATAAAGGATAATTCCCTTTCTTTAAAGATTTTAATACAGGGATGCCAAAAGAAATATTGTTAACAAAATTTCCATCCATAACATCAAAATGAATATATTTAATATCCAAAGCTACTAAACTATCAAGTTCTTCTCGCATCTTATTAAAATCTGCCGATAGAATTGATGGTGAAATTTCTATATTATTCATACATCCTCCTAATCAATTGAGAATCCAAAGATTCTAGTTAACCATGAAACACCTTTTTTCATAGCTTTTTTATTATTATAAAGAGTCAAAATATCTTGTTTCATTTCTTGAACACTTCTATATCTAATATTTAAATCTTTATTGGTTGCTTTAGTTATAATAGGTTCAACTTCTTTAGGTATTTCAGGAATAGTTTTAAGTGGTGAAGGAACATCAGAGCTTAGTTGCATCTGCGCAACCTCAGCAGGCGTTGTTGCGTCAAAGGGAACGTTGCCAGTTAACATTTCATAAAAAGTAATACCTAATGCAAAGATATCGGATTGAAACGAAGGAGTATGACCTCGAATAATTTCAGGAGCTAAGTATTGGGCAGTTCCCATTACTCTTTTATTTTCGTTAACATTAAAAGTGCTATTAAGTAAAAATGAAATTCCAAAATCACCTAACTTTACTTCACCATTTGCGTTGTAATAGATATTCTGTGGTTTGATATCTCGATGAATAATGTTTTTTGAATGAATATATATTAAAGCATCACACAATTGAAGCATAATATGACAAGATTCACGAGCAGTAAATCTACGCTTAAAATCTAAAGAATCACGTAAAGTTTGTCCTTTTACGTACTCATCAACTATATATGGCAAACTGTCATAATAATTATAGTCATATATTTTAATAATGTTAGGATGATTCAAAGCACTTGAAAACCTAGCTTCATTTTCAAATCTTATAATATTTTCAGGTTTATCAACAAATTCAGATTTAATAATTTTGATCGCTACTGGTCTTTTGAAAATGATATCTCGTGCCTCATAAACATCGCTCATACCACCATGACCTAAGATATTTGTTACTTTATATCGGTTATTAATTAAATCATTAATTTTTATCATCTAATACCTCCCATAAAGCAATCGAAATATTATCGCTTCCGCCGTTAAAATTGGCAATATTTATTAAGCTAGAGACTTTTTGTTCGGTTGATTGAACGGTTTTCAAAACGTTTTCAATATCAGGAAGGTTAACATTATTATATAAACCATCACTACATAAGAAAATTGATTCCCCTTCATATTCATACATCTTAATATCGATAGAAATTGATGGGTAAAGACCAATTGCATTTGTTAAAACATGTCTTTTTGGATGAGTTAGAATTTGTTCAGCAGAAATTTTACCACTATTATATAAATAGTTTACATATGTTTGATCTTCAGTAAGTTGTCTTAATTTACCTTCTTTTAAAGCGTATGCTCGACTATCACCAGAATTAATAACGATTAATCTATTCTTATAAATAAAAGCTAAAACTAAAGTAGTACCCATCCCTTTATATTGTGGATCAGTATCACTAATTGTAAAAATATGTTTATTTGCTTCTTTTACTACATGTTTGAGCCAGTAAAGGGCATCAAATGAATTAAAAAATCTACCTTTAAGCATGAATTCATCTTTGATATAACAAATTGTTTCATGAGAAGCATAGTCGCCTTTTTTATGTCCACCCATGCCATCAGCAACAAGCATTAAAACGTCGCCAGCTGAATTAACAACAACTGAACACTCGTCTTCGTTTGCTACACGAACTTTTCCAATGTCTTTTTGATAAGAATATGTTCCGTTAAATCTTTTTTTCATTTTTCGCTCTCAATTGTCCGCAAGCTGCATCAATATCGCTACCAAATTCTCGTCGAATCGTAGCGTTAATACCACATGATAATAGCATATTCATAAATTTATGCACAGCTTCGTCACCGCTCCTCTTATATTTTAATTCTTTTATAGGATTATAGGGTATTAAATTTACATAAGCTTTCGTTCCACGAATTAATTGGGCTAATTCTTTCGCATTTTGTTCTGAATCATTAAGTCCAGCTAATAAAATATATTCAAAAGTTACTCTTCGATCAGCAACACTTTCGTAATACTTAACTGCATCCATTAAATCAGTCATTGGATATTTTATTGAAATAGGCATAATCTTATTTCTAATTTCATCATTTGGAGCGTGCAATGAAATTGCTAAATTAATTTGAATACCTTCGTGGGCATATTGTCTAATTTTATCAACGATTCCACATGTTGATACTGTAATATGTCTTGCTCCAATAGCAAGTCCGTGAGGATGATTCATAATTCGAATTGCATCCATGACATTATCGTAATTATCAAATGGTTCACCAGTTCCCATAACGACCACATGAGTAATTCGTTCACCATTTCCTTCCTCATCTAATAAACCATTAAGAAGAAGAATTTGTCCAATAATTTCACCAGCTTCAAGACTACGTTTCTTTTTTAGAAGACCAGATGCGCAAAAAGCACATCCCATATCACATCCAACTTCACTAGTAACACAAGCAACATTGCCATAATTATATCGCATTAAAACAGTCTCAACTTTATTTCCATCACTTAATTCAGCTAATAATTTAATAGTTCCGTCATTAGAAACTTGTTTTTTATAAATTGTTGGTTTATCTAAGCAATATTTTTCATTTAATACTTGGCGAAAAGATAACGAAACATCAGTCATTTCATCGAAAGAAGAAACTTTCTTTTCATAAATCCATTTAAATAATTGAGTTGCACGGAATTTCTTTTGCACTTCCGATATCATTAAAGGTTCAAGTTTTTCAAGGGAATAGTTATATAAATTAAGCATGATTTTTCCTCTTTAGAATTGCAAAATAACCAAAATGAGCATCTTCACTTGTTGGAATACTTGCGTACTCGCTTAGAAGACTAAAATCTTGATTATCTTTAAGGAATTCTTTAATTAAACCGGTAGTTTCTTTTTTATCAATCGTATTTACAAGATAAATTAAAATTCCACCATCACTTACAAAAGTTGAAATCTCTTTTAAACCAACAATTTGTTGTTTAATAATTCCATCAATATTCATCGTATCGAATTCAACTCGATATTCTGGACAATAATACATTTTTTCCATATTTGTTGATTTTGGAAAATAAAATAAAAGATCTTGTTTAAAGGCTAATCTTGCAATAAGTTCACCAATTGTTGATTTATATGTAAAAATATAGTTTAAGTTTTTAAGAGAAACATGATTAATAAGTTCAGGATTTTCATCAAGTGATTCAACCGCGATATTTAAAACATTATTTCGATATAGATATTCTTTTAAAAATCTAAAATAGAAATATGATTTTTCAGCTTGATATAAAGTAACGTATTTATTGTTTGCTTTTTCAACATAATTAAAAACAGTATCTAGATATTTATCGATTTTAACAAAAGAAAAATTATCAACCAAAATATTTGATTTTCCTTTTTTAAGATATAGATTCTCACTCACTTTTTCAAATGAAGCAAGTTCGCTCTTTTCAATTGAGTCGATGTCCACCAATGCATTATGGATATAATAATTGCTATATTTCGCTTTAAATGATTTAAAGATTCCTTTTGCGACATCTTTTCCTTGTTGATTAATCAACATAGAAATAAGCCAAACTGGCAAATTAAATAAAATTGATAAGTGTTGATAACTACCACTTACTATGCCTTTTGGAGCGCTCACAATTCCATTACTATATTCATAAATAAATTTATTGAATTCATCGCTTACTTTTTCTTTATTTCTTTGAAGATTGTCTTCTAAAAATGGTGTGTAATCAGATGAATTAATTTTAACTATTTTAGCTGATGCTAAAACAATACCAACGACTGCAACTAAAACATTAGTTCGTTTAGTTAAGTATTCTTTAGTAATTTCTTCATAAAGATAATAATTATCAAAAAAAGCTCGATAAATTTTATCGATCGTAACAAGTTCGCTCTGTGAACGAACATTAGTTGCTAAATAGTTTTTAAGAGCCACACTAAATGGCTTCTTAAAATCAAGCATATCAACAATAATATTTTTGCTATCTTCTAAAATGTTCATAAAAACTACTTGTTCCCATCTGTAGAATTATCGTCAGAATCTTTATGTAATTCTTCAAAAATATCACCAAGATATGGTTCTTCACCTTCTTCTTGTTCAAAAGTCTCTTCATCTTCAACAATTGTGTTGTCTTCAGTCATAAATCTTGGATGATCGGTTGAATTAAATTCATAACGATTATCTTGACTGAAATAATAAAACTCTATCGACATATTTACACATGTATCTTTAATGTATTGATGAATAATCTTTACAGCATCTTCTTCCATAACTTTCACTTTAAGTGGAGCGTGAACTCTAACAAGAAGATTCCAAGTGTTTTGTTCAACGCCATCATGAACAAGAATACCTTCTGGTGCATAAAAATCGATATCATCTTTTTTACATTCATAAATATCAGCAAGTTTTGGAGTTGCATATTTTGAAATTTGTCTTAGTAAAAATGGGTCTATACCTAGTATCGTAATTGTAATCATAAAAAAACTCCTTTTTAACTATATTAATCATAGATTAATATCGTACTATTTTCTAGTAAAAAGGAGTTATTAATTCGATAAAGATTCTTTTTTTATAATATTAGCAATTTCTTCAGCAGCACGTTCAGGTTTATCGTTTAAAACTATATGTTGGTAATTGCATTCTAATTCAAGTTCTTTTTGTGCTTTTTGAATTCTCTTGCGAATAGCTTCTTCACATTCAGTTTTTCTACCACGAATACGACGTTCTAATTCAATTAAATTTTCGCAAATAAGGAAAATTGAAATATACTTTCGATCTTTAAAAGCGTCCATAACTTGACAAGCACCTCTAGTTTCGATTTCGAGTAAAACATTGTGCCCTTCATTTAACAATTTATCAACATAATCTTTTGGAGTTCCATAACTATGGTCGACAAAATCGGCATGCTCTAAAAGTTTATTTTCTTTGACTGCTTCAGTAAATTCATCTTGGGTGACGAAGAAATAATCAACACCATTTATTTCTCCAGGTCTTGGCTTTCTAGTAGTCATTGAAATAGAATAAACCAAATTTATTGATTCATCTTTCATTAAGTATGAGCGAACAGTGCCTTTTCCAACACCACTTGGCCCACTAAGAATAACCAAAATTCCTTTTTTCATATTGTTATTATATATAAAAACAATCGACAATATCAAGATTATTAACCATTCAAATGTTATTTAAAGATAAATAGATAGAAACCTGGTAGTTTAGTATTTAAATGATAGAATTAATGACTTCAATAAACTATAATTTAAAATATGAATTTACTTGATAAACTTAATGATAACGTTATACGAATTAATGAACAATATCGAAACAGTAATCTATTTAAAATCCAAGAGCTAACTGCATATGATTATTTATTTAGTTTCTCCAAAAATCGACAAAATAGTGTTTTAATTTCGGTTAATTTACAAAATCCTTTCATTAAAATCACCAATAAAAAATTTCTACAAAATAGAAATAGCGCTTTTTTTCAGCACTTAAAAACTAGATTACTTAACGCTTATTTTATCGGTTGCGAAATTATTAATAATGATAATATTATTGCCTTTAATTTTATAAAAACTAATGATACATACGATAAAATTGAATATAAGTTAATTTTTGAAATGTTTAAAAATAATTGCAATATTATCCTTACATCCAAAAACCTAGTAGTTGAAGCTTATCGATATAAAGGCTTAGACACTAATCATCCAATTCTTAACAATGTTAATTATGAACATCCGGTAAATACAATAATTTCAAAAGATTTCACTCAAGAAGATGAAAAAAGAATCGAAACTTATTTTACTGAAATTGAAACAAAATACCTTTCTGAAAAATACTCATCACTTATTTCGTCAATTAAAAGAAAGAGAAAAACTCTTATCAAAAAAGTTGATAAATTAAAAGAAGAGCAAGTATGTGCTAAAGAGCATGAATGCTTCAAGGATTATGGTGATGCATTAAAGATGAATTTTGATCTAGTTAAAAAGGGTGATTCATCTTTTGTCTACAACGATATAAAAATTCCTCTAAAAAAAGAATATTCCCCTTCTAAAAATTTAGAATACTTCTATAAAATGTATAAAAAGAGCAAATTAACCATCGAATCAACTAAAAAATATATTATCGAAACTGGTAATGAAATACAGTATCTGGATAATATTTTAGCGACCATTTCTCTTTATAATGAAGATGAATATCAACAACTAATTAATGATTTATTAGATAATAAATTAGTAAAGATTAAATATAAGAAAAATAATAAGAAGAGCACAAATGCACACAAACCATATTACATTTTATTTAATGGAACGCGAATAGGCTATGGTAAAAATAATGTTCAAAACGATGAATTGACATTCAATATTGCAACTAAACATGATAGTTTCTTACATATCAGTAAAGCTCATGGACCACATATTGTAATTTTTAATGACGATCCTTCCGACGAAATTATCCAATTTGCTTGTGAACTATCTTTATTCCTGGCGAAAGTAACTGATGGAGATGTAATTTATTCAAAAATTATGTATTTAAAAAAGACACCAAACTTAGGACAAGTAAGAATGTCGAAATACGAAACCTATCATATAAATAAAATAAGAAGCGATATGTCAGAATATGTTGCTAATTCTCTTCGTTTTTAATTTCTTCTTCATTTAGCAAATAATCTTCACCTTTAATTTCTTCTCTAGTAGCTAATCCAGAATATTTTTGTTGTCTTAATGCTTCAAAAAGCACTATTGCAACACTATTTGATAAATTGAGACTTCTTGCAGATGCGGCCATAGGAATTCGTATTGTCTTATCGATATTTTTTCTTAAAATATCGTGTGGTATTCCAGTGGATTCTCGGCCAAACATAAAATAAATATCATCAACAATATTAGAATAATTTCCTTCAGAATAAATATTCTTAGAATAACGTGTTACATAATAAATATTTTTATTAAAGAATTTTTTATCAAATTCAGTAAAATCTTTAAAATATTCATAATCTAATTCGTCGATATAGTCCATACCTGCTCTTTTAAGAGATTTGTCATCAAAATCAAAACTCAATGGACCAATTACAAATAATTTAACATTAGTTGCAACACAAGTTCTCATGATATTTCCAAGATTTGCAGGTTTTTCTGGCCTGTATAAAATTATTCCAATCATTTTTTACCTTAACATGACACGCTTTTTTTAGTATCATATATTATATTAAAGTTATGCATAAAGAAATAAAAGAGATATTTGAATTAACTATGAAGAAAAATGTTCGCACATCTTCATTTTTAGAAACCGGTTTTAGTAACAAAAACTATCTAATCAACGATGCTTTTGTCATTAGAATGCCTAGAGAATTAGCTGATCCAACTTTAGATTTTGCAAAAGAAAAACAAGTTTACGAAGTGATTGATCCACTTAATATTAGTGAAAAAATTGCAAATTTCGATACTACAACTGGAATAAAAATTTCAAAATTTGTTCATGGAACTAGAAAATATGTTGAAACTCCAACAAATGAGCAAATTTTATATGTCGCAAAAAAATTAAAGAAACTACATTCAAGTGACATCAAACTTCCTTTTGGTTATGTTATGTTTCATAAATTAGAAGTCTATAAAAAAGGTGTTGATGAATCATTATTTATAACAAAAAGTTATGAAACTAGAGTTATTAAAGAAGTTAGAAAAATATTCGCTAAATCACCACTAACCCTTTGTCATAACGATTTAGTAAAAGACAACTTATTATTTAAATTTAGTAATGTTGTGTTTATTGATTGGGAATATGGCTCAATGAACAACCCTTATTTTGATTTAGCAAGTTTCATTAGTGAAAATAATCTTTCAGAAGAACAAGAAGAATATTTCTTATCCAAATATTTCGGATATAAATATAATACCATTAGAAAGAAAAGAGTTGATCTATTCATTGCTTTCCAAGATATATTATTCTACTATTGGGCACAATTTATGTTTGCTCGAAGACATGATGAAATATATAACATTATCGCAAAAGATAAATTGCGAAGAATTCAATCAAAACAATAAAAATAGCGAACTTAGTTCGCTATTTTTTTTCTCTTACAAATCTATCAAATTCTTCAAGCTCTTCTTTATTATCGAATTTTGCAAAATAATATCTATCACCTAAATCATCACGTAATACTTTTGGATAATCGCCATACATACAAATATTATTACGATACTTAGTTAATATTTCACTCTCTTCGTGAACGTATTCTAAATGGAAACGTCTACTTGAAGTAACAGCATAGTATTTCTTTTTTGATAAGTCTTCGTGATTCTCATCATAAGCACATGAATCAGCATAAATGTTATAACAAGACGCACTATTTGCATAATTTATTAAATCTGGACTGTATCCGCCAGGTGCGCGCATATTTGCTTCAAGTGCTACTAAAGAGTTTTTAGGTCCAAATTGTTCAGTATCTTTATTGGTTCTAAAGAACTCAATATGGAAAAATCTATTTTGAACATCGAAGGCTTTAACAACTTTTCGACCAATGTTTTCTAAATCTTCAGGAACATATGGTAAACAATAATACATATCGTCTAATTGTTTGAGTACAATTTCAGCAACTGAAGGCATAAAAACATGACAATCACAAAAAATAACTTCGGCTTTGCTGTTAGTTACACCATCAAAACTTACAATAACTCCATCGACATATTCTTCAACAATATAGTCAATATTTTGAGGTTTATTATTAAGAAATTCAACGACCTCATCATCATTAATTAACTTTCGTGCATCTTGGCTTCCTACACCATTATTTGGTTTTACAAAGATAGGGTAACCATTAACTTTAACAAATTCTTTAATCTTTTTTAAATCATCAATACCCTTTACCAAAATCCAATTGGCAACTTTGGATCCAGCTTCTAAAAAATATTTTTTCTCTTCACTTTTAAGTTTATATTTAACAATTTCTTCAACTCTGATTCCGTGTTTGACATCAAAATCGCTACGAAGTTGAGCATCTTTTTCTAACCAATACTCATTTAAACTTTCAAGCCATTCAATTTCGCCATATTTATCTTTGAAATACTTAACAGCTTTCTTTTCATTTTCGTAGTTATCCATGTTTTGACAACAATAATATTCCGTAAGTGCAAACTTGCACTCATTAGGAATTTCATCATAAGGAGCATCTCCAATGCCTAAAACGTTAAATCCACGATTCTTTAGAGCTAGACACCATTTCCAATACGAATCTGGAAAGTGTGGTGAAATAAATATAAAGTTTTTCATAGGTACCCCTTTCATAAACTACTTTATAAGTCTTAGTCGATTAAGAGCTTTCTTAAGTGAAAATTCTGCGTTACGCATATCTTCTTCATCTTCTTTTGAAATTACTTTCAAACGCTCTTCTGCACGAGCTTTTGCAGCTAAAATTCTTTCTTTATCTAAGTCTCCGGCTTCTTCGAAAGTATCTGCTAAAATATAGACAGTTGATCTCTCTATATTTAATATACCACCAGAAATAGCAAAAAACTTAATTTCATTACCTTTTTTAATTTTAAAGTTACTAATAACAAGATTTGCAACCATTGGATAATGCCCACTTAAAACACCAACTATGCCAGTTGAGGTTTGGACATAGAGCTCATCGATGGTGTCGCTATAGACCTTTCCATCAGCACTAATAATTCTAAAGAGGAAACTATTTGTCATCTTCTACCTTTTCTTCATTTTTAACTTCATCAATTGAACCAACATATAAGAAAGCTGATTCTGGATAATTATCATATGCACCACTAAGAATTGCTTTAAAACTACGGACAGTATCTTTGATTTTTACATATTTTCCTTTATATCCGCTATAAGTTTCCGCAACCGAAAATGGTTGTGATAAGAAGTTTCTAATTCTTCTTGCACGATTAACAATCTTTTTATCATCATCACTTAATTCTTCAACACCTAAAATAGCGATGATATCTTGTAATTCTTTATATCTTTGTAAAATAGTTTGAACACCTCGAGCAACATCATAATGTTCTTGTCCAATGATATTTGGATCAAGAATGGTTGATGAAGATTCGAGTGGATCAACTGCAGGATATAATCCTAAAGAAGCAATTCCTCTATCGAGAACGGTTTTACTGTCAAGATGTGAGAAAGTTGTAGCTGGAGCAGGATCAGTAAAATCATCAGCAGGAACATAAACCGCTTGAATGGAAGTGATACTACCATTTTTAGTTGAAGTAATACGTTCTTGAAGTTGTCCCATTTCTGTAGCAAGGGTAGGTTGATAACCAACCGCACTTGGCATACGTCCAATAAGAGCACTGACTTCACTACCAGCTTGAGTAAATCTAAAAATATTATCAACAAAGAATAAGACATCCATATTCATTTTGTCTCTAAAATTTTCAGCAATAGTTAAAGCAGTTAAAGCAACACGCATTCTTGCTCCTGGAGGTTCATTCATTTGACCGAAGACTAATGCGGTCTTACTAAGAACTCCCGTTGCTTTCATTTCGTTATATAAATCATTTCCTTCACGACTTCTTTCTCCAACACCAGCGAAAACGCTAATACCATGTTGTTCAGTCGCAATATTATGAATTAATTCTTGAATTAAAACAGTTTTACCAACACCAGCACCACCAAATAAACCAACTTTACCACCTTTAACATAAGGGCAAAGAAGATCGATAACTTTGATACCGGTTTCTAAAACTTCAGCTTTAGTGATTTGATCTTTAAAAGCAGGTGCATCACGATGAATTGGAAATAAAGGAGCTTGACTTAACTCTTCACTCATTGGTAATTCATCAATTGTACGGCCTAAAACATTAAACATTCTTCCCAGCGTACATGTTCCGACAGGAACCATAATTGGTTTATGTGTATTTATAACCTTCATTTTACGGACAAGACCTTCAGTTGGTCCCATTGCAACACTACGAACAGTATCGTCACCAATATGTTGTTCAATTTCAGTTACAAGAACATCACCATTCGCTAATGGGATTTGAAGAGCAGTTAAAACTTCTGGTAAATTTCCATCTGGAAAACAAACATCAACAATTGGTCCAACTGCTTGAGTAACGTAACCAAAATCATTATTTCCTTTATTAAGAATTTTCTTTTCTTCCATAACTCTCTCCCTTATTTTACGGCATTGCTGCCATTAACAACTTCGGTAATCTCTTGTGTAATTGCACTTTGACGTGCTTTATTATACTCTAATTTAAGTTTATCAACTAAATCTTGTGCACTCTTATCAGCGCTATCCATCGTATTTCTTCTTGATGATTCTTCACTTAGAAAGGCGCTATAGATATTGCTATAAAGCATAGTTGATAAGTATTGAGGAATCACCGAATTAATAACTTCTTCTTTATTTGGTTCATAAATTGGTGAATAAACATTTCGTGGATTCTCTTGAACAGCAATTGGTAAAACCTTTACTTTAGAAGGAATAAACGAAATAGAATTCTTATATCTAGTTGAAATAAGATTAACTTCTTTATATTTTTTAGATAGGAATTCGTTTATAACATAATTTGCTAACATTCGAACACCATAAATTGAATAATTAGTGGCTAAATGAACAAATTTTGTTTCAAGTGTAATTTCTGGATTTTTAGCTAAAAATGAGTAACCTTTTTCACCAATAATAATGACTTTATCGCCTTTTTTATATATTTCACTAAAAAATTTGAGCAAATTATTATTATATCCACCACACAATCCCATATTTGAAGTAACAACAATATGTAAGACCGCTTCAGTACCAGAAACTTCATCAATAAATGGGGAAGTAAACACTGCTTCTGGATTTTCTGGATTTGAAAATATTGCATCATTTAAGACACGATTCATCGCTTTAAAATAGAAAGATTCCATTTCAACAATCTTGTTCATTTTACGCAACTTAACACTACTAACGAGTTTCATTGAATTCGTTATTTTTCGTGTCGATTGAACCGTATTTATACGGCGTTTTACTCTAGATAAGCTTTGGCCCACTTGTTAAACTTCTTTCTTTCTTAAACTTTAAAATAATTTCACGTAAGTGATCTCGATCTTCTTTACGGAGATCTTTTGTTTCAATTATTTTTTCAGCAACTTCAGGATTGAATTTTCCTAAATAACTATAGAATTCATCAAGGAATGGTCGAATATCTTTGACGTCTAAATCATCTAAATATTCTTCTTTAGCAACAAAAATCTCAATTACTTCACGATCAACTTGATATGGATTGTATTGATGTTGTTTTAAAACTTCTAATAAAACTTCACCATGATGAATGATCTTTTTAGTTCCTTCATCTAAATCACTACCGAATTGCGAGAATGATTGTAATTCTCTAAAACTAGCAAGTTTCATCTTTAAAGAAGAAGAAACTTTTTTAACAGCTTTATATTGTGCGGCACTACCAACACGCGATACAGAAAGACCAGTATCAACTGCTGGACGTTGACCGATATTAAATAAATCTGAACTTAAAAAGATTTGTCCGTCGGTAATTGAAATAACATTTGTAGGAATATAAGCACTTATATCACCTGCTTGAGTTTCAATTATAGGAAGTGCAGTAATAGATCCACCATATTTTGGATCTAAACGGCAACATCTTTCTAATAATCTTGAATGTAAATAGAAGATATCACCTGGATATGCTTCACGACCTGGAGAACGTTTAAGTAATAACGATAAAGCACGATAAGCAACTGCGTGTTTACTAAGATCATCAAAAACAATCAATACATCTTCGTTATTATCACACCATTCTTCTGCCATAGTAATTCCAGCATAAGGAGCAATATATAATAAAGGAGCAATTTCACTTGCACTAGCATTTATAACGGTGGTGTATTCCATAGCACCAACACTATTAAGACGTTCAACAATTCGCGCAACACTACTATTTTTTTGACCAATTGCAACATAAACACAATTAACGTGTTTACCTTTTTGATTAATAATTGCATCAATTGCAATAGCGGTTTTTCCAGTTTGTCGATCACCAATTAATAATTCACGTTGACCTTTTCCAATTGGAATAAGACCATCAATAACTTTTATACCAGTTTCTAATGGTTCACTAACAGACTTTCTCTTCATAATTGAAGGAGCAAGTTTTTCAATAGGCATGGTCTTTTTATATTCAATTTCACCTTTACCATCAATTGGTTGACCTAAAGCGTTAACAACACGACCTAATAAAGCATCTCCAACAGGAACTTCAACAACTTTACCAGTTCGATTAACGATATCGCCTTCAATAATGTCTTGACTATCAGATAATAAAACAACTCCAACTGATTCTTGTTCAAGCGACATAATCATGCCGTAAACATCATGTGGGAAAACTAAAAGTTCGCCAAGCATAGCATTATCTAAACCATAAACCATCGCAATTCCATCACCAATAGTAACAACAGTTCCAACATCGTTGCTATATTCTATTTGCTTTTTAAATTGTTTAATTTCTTGTTTGATTAACGAAGAAATTTCGCTTGTCTTAATATCCATACTTTAGTTTCCTCCCTTTAATAAGGCTTCTTTTAAGGATTCAATCTTTGTCTTTAACGAAGCATCATATATATCATTTCTTAAAACTACTTTAATACCACCAATTAAACCCGGATCAATTTTATTTATTAATGAAACGTGTTTATTACAATTTTTCTCGATTACATCACTAATTTTATCAATTTGTTCTTGAGATAAAGCAATGGTTGAATAAACCACACCACGCTCAATATTAAGTTCATCTTCAAATCTTAATAAAGTCTCATTAAAAATCTTGTAGAGAAAATTTGCACGTCCGTTTTTAACAATTACTTTAAAGAAATTAATAATAATTTCTGAATAGTTATTTTTTAAACAATCATCAATTACACTTTCTTTTTCTTCTTTAGAAACTGTAACACTAGCTAATAATTTGCTAAAATCAGGATTATCTTTAAGAACCAAACGTAAAGAAGCGACTTCTTGTCGATATTGTTCAACCTTATTTTCTTCTTTAGCTAAATCTAGTAAAGCTAAAGCATAACGATTATAAAGTTCGTTCATTATTTAGTTTCACTTTCCTTATTTTGTGATGTCTTAATTGTATCGATAAAATCATCAACAATCTTAGCATTATCATCTTTATTAATCTCACGACCTAAAACATGTTCAGAAGCATCTAAAGCAACATTGATAATTTCGTTCTTGACTTGTTTTTGTGCTTCAAAGATTCCATTTTCAATATCTTTTTCCGCTTTTGTCTTCATTTTGATGATTTCCATGTTTGCATCATCTAAAATCTTTTGCTTTTCAATAACAGCATCATTCTTTGCACTATCAATAATCTTACTTGCTTCTTTTCGTGATTTAGCAATGTTTGATTCTGATTCTTCAAGATTAACCTTGCTCATTGCATTGTTTTTATTGGCAGTTTTCACTTCATTATCAAGATATTCACTTCGTTTATCCATGAAATTCTTAAGAGGCTTGTATGCAAAAATACTGACCAATACAACTAAAACAACAAAAGCTAAGAACTGAGTTAAGAAAGCCCAAAAATTTGGAATCAAAGCATCAATAATTCCTTCTTTCATACTTTCTGAAAAATCTGATGTATCGCAAGATGATAAAAGACCCATACCTAAAAAGGTAATTAACATTAAAAATACTTTATTTTTCTTTTTCATAAATAAGCCTCCTTTTTAGGTCTAAAATTCATTAACGAGCAAAAATTAAAAGAATTGAAATGAGTAAGCAGTAAATAGCTGTCGTTTCAACAAGTGAGCAACCAAGGATCATTGCAGTTCTAAGTTTGCCATACATTTCTGGATTTCTTCCCATGTTATCAACAGCATGAGTACAAATCATAGCTTCACCAATAGCATTTCCTGAGGTAGCTAACATACATAAACCAATAGCAATATAGTATAATTCCATAAAAAACTCCTTTCTATATTACGTTTTTACGACACAACTTCTTCTATAACTTGATTATCATCCTCTTGAGCTTGCTCTTGAGCGACATAAATCAACGTTAACATTGAAAAGACTAAAGTCTGTATAAATCCACTGAATAAATCAAAATATAAATGAAGTAATGGAGTAACAAGTGGCGCTACCCAAATTGATTGAATTCCAAGTGCGGCACCAAAATCTCCAGTAAAGATTAGATTACTAACCCCTTCTAAAGCGTAATAAACTAAACTCATAATACAATATCCACTAACTGCATTTCCAAATAAACGGAAAGTTAACGCTAAGGTTGGAGCCCACATCGAAATTAAGTTAATAGGTAAAAATACTGGGAATGGATCGACATATCTTTTAAAGTAACCCCAATGATTTTCTTTAATAGCTGTTCCATGTACTAAGAAGAAAACAAAGAGAGCTAAAGATAATGGCGTTGCAAGATAAACGACTGGAGATGGTAAACCAGTCAAACTAATAATAAAAGATAAGAATAATTATGGACAAATAACCATCATAACTCGAGTGAAACCACGATATTTATATCCCATAATCGAAAGAGTAAAATTTTCCATCATTTGATAGAACATCATTCCAAGAAGTATTAAACCTTTTGGTTTGTCAGTAATCTCAGCATGTTTTATTTTAATTCCGATAATAATTGCGAAAACTAAAACAATCAACATTATCAATAAAGATACGAAGGTTTGAGGAACAAATTCAAAATCAAACATATGAGCAATTTTTTCACTCACAGTTGTGGCTAAAATAACCATTTATTCTCCTCCTTTCGCATTTAGATAAAATAAAACTAATGTAATTGAATAAGGTATTAAACTTAAAGCAATAAATAAAACTCTAAAACGTGCAAAAGTATCTCCACCTCTTAAAGCAGGAATAAAATAAACACAAACTGCACAAAGAGCTAAACAAACAACTTCAATCATTGAACGCAAAACAACAAATACAAAAGCGTTCTTCCCATTTGATAAGCCTTTTTTTGGATCATTGCTTGCTCCAAAAAATAACACTATCAATAAATAAAACAAATTAAAAACACTAGAAATGCCTAAAACAAGACTAGCTTCATAAATGTTAATAAGTAATAAAAACAAACTTAATAACGTAATAAGAACAGTAATTCCGATATATAGAAGTACTGTGTTGCGTTTATTAGCGATAAATTGTTTCATTACTTATCTCCATTAGGAGCAACTAAATCAGCACTTAATAATTGAACTTTAGAAGGTTGGATCTTAAGTTGCTTATCTTGCAACTTATTTACAATCTTTTCATTAACACGGAATAAAATATCCCAATACTCAATAGTATTTGTTAAACAACGTATATTGTAGGTTGCACCATTTGAATCAAGATTGGTAACAACAACATATGGCTCTGGTGTTTTTAAAACCGATTTTTCAGTTTTAATAATTTCAAGTAAAGCTTTTCGAATTACTTCTGGTTTTTCTTCATATGAAAAAGAAATTCCAATATTTAAACGTCTAGTTGGATTATTACTATAGTTTGTGATGACATTATTAATAACCGTTGAGTTAGAGACAATAACTTTTTGTCCATCAACTGTTTGTAAAATT
>Ga0172378_10002431_pt1 | contig 17464 bp, 15 predicted proteins | sample GrowelOW332metaG_FD_119755 | JGI IMG/M metagenome (GOLD analysis project Ga0172378, IMG submission 119755) | Groundwater microbial communities from an aquifer near a municipal landfill in Southern Ontario, Canada - Pumphouse #3_1 metaG | ecosystem: Environmental > Aquatic > Deep subsurface >... | reverse complement strand
CGGATCCCCGCTTGCATTCGTCACCTGATACAGGTTGTCTCCGTCTGCCTTAAGGCCGACTTCGTTCGGAAAGCGGTACAGTTCAATCTGCCCGACCTGGACAGGTTCCGTTCCACCGTTTACTTTTACGCCGACACGTCCGTCCTGACTGACGGTAAGTGTCTGAACATCGTATCCTTCAGGAAGAATAATTTCCGGCATGACGCGGAGACCGTTGGACGTAACAAGCTGGCCGCTTGAATCAACTTTAAACGAGCCGTCACGTGAATACGCATAGCTGCCGTCGTATTTCTGCACACGGAAAAATCCGTCGCCTACGATTGCAACGTCCGTACAGACTCCCGTATTCTGCAGCGATCCCTGGCTCATAATGCGCTGTGTCGCACCCACTTTTACACCGTGCCCCTGCTGAATGCCTACAGGTGTCACCGTATCTTCAGTCGCCGGTGTGCCCGCAAGTTTTTCATTCTGATAAATGAGGTCCTCAAATTCCACGCGCTGCTGCTTAAAACCCGTCGTGTTGACGTTTGAAAGGTTATTTGATATTGCGTCGATATTCGACTGCTGGCCGTTCATGCCGGTTGCAGCTGTCCATAAACTTTTGACCATTTTTTACCTCACTTTATTTGTACATTGCAACACGGGTCCACAATGTACCCATCATTGAATCTTCGCTTGTTATTGTCTTCTGGTTTGCTTCGTATGCACGGTTCACTTCAATCATCTGAACCATCTCGTTCACCACATTCACGTTCGACGTTTCTGTATACCCCTGCAGAATCCGCGGACGTTCATTCCCTTCTGCTATATGGGAAGGACCTGCAATATCGTTTGTGTTGTACATACTTTCACCCATCTTTTTCAGATACCGTTCGTTGTCGAACCGTACAACTTTCAGACGGTCTATTTCTTTGCCGTTCTCGTCATATATTTTTCCGTCTTCACGTACCATAAATTTATCATTTTGAAGTCTGATTATGCCGTTTTCACCGAGTACCGGGTAACCGTCCTTTGTCTCAAGTATTCCTTCTTTACCCAGGAAAAAATTTCCGTTGCGTGTATACCGTTCACCGTCGGGAGTCTGCACCGAAAAGAACCCCTGACCGCCTAATGCAAAATCAGTTTTGGTATCGGTCGCTTTGAACGATCCCTGTTCAAAATCTGTATAATTTTCATTAGTCTCTACGCCCAGCCCCAGTTTACCGATGACAGGTGCAGCATCTGCAGAACCGAACGGAGTCTCGTACACGCCGTCAGCATTGGTACGCCGCAGAAGAAGTTCTGAAAAATTCTTGCTCACGGTAATATCACGTTTATATCCCGTCGTATCGACATTCGCCAGATTGTTTGAGATAGCGTCAAGCCTGTTCTGCTGGGCGTTCATTCCGCTCGCACCTATATACCAGCCTCGTATCATACTGTTCCGACCTCCGCATGTACTGTTAATTAATTATCGGCATTCAGACGGGTAAGTTAAGAAAATAATCGGCAGGTTTACAGACTGATAAAAAAACTGCATAATAGTACAAAATAACCAAAAAATATTGCAAAATACAGATTACCGTCTTATAATAAAACAGTATAAAAGTGATTAAAATATTTTAAAAGAAGAATTAATTATTGCAGGCAGCTGTGCAGCAATAATTAATGTCCCTTATCGAAAGCAAAGCGAAGCTTTGTTGACTTTTTAGAGGAGTTCAAATTTATGTACAGTGACGAAAAAGATCAGCGTGTTCTGGCTATTATTCTTGGCGGCGGAAAGGGGACGCGCCTGTATCCTCTTACAAAAGAACGATCTAAACCTGCTGTTTCGTTCGGCGGAAAGTACAGGATCGTAGATATCCCTATTTCAAACTGTATTAACTCCGGGTACCGGAAGATCTATCTTCTGACGCAGTTCAACTCCGCTTCGCTCCATCTGCATATCACTAATTCGTATAATTTCGACCGGTTCTCTCATGGTTTTGTCGAAATTCTTGCGGCAGAGCAGACGCTTGAACATTCCGGCTGGTATGAGGGAACTGCAGACGCAGTACGGAAAAATTTCATTCATTTCAAATCGCAGAATCCGACGCACTACATAATTTTGTCAGGCGATCAGTTATACCGTATGGATCTCCACGCGTTCATGGAAGAACATATAAAATCCGGTGCAGACGTTACGATTGCAACAACGGCTGTAAACCGCCGCGATGCATCGGGATTCGGCATTATGAAAATAACCGATAAGAGCAGAATCACGGAATTTATGGAAAAACCACCGAAAGACCTGAACATCGACGACTGGCGGATTCCACAGAACGCCAGGGGAGGATTGTCGCCGGAAAAAGAGTATCTTGCTTCGATGGGCATTTATATTTTCAATGCCCCGGTTATGGAAGAAGTGCTCAACAACGACATGACTGATTTCGGGAAAGAAATCATCCCGATGGCTATAAAAACGAAAAAAATAAATTCATATATTTTCGACGGCTACTGGGAAGACATCGGGACTATCCGCAGTTTCTATGAAGCAAACATTGATCTGACGCAGATGAAGCCTGCATTCAATTTTTACGATGAGGATGAACCCATATACACGCATATGCGCAACCTTCCACCGTCAAAAATAAATAAAGCTGATATAAACGCAACGCTTACAGCTGAAGGATGTGTAATAACCGACAGCAGGCTCAGCCATTGTGTAATCGGAGTACGGTCCATTATTGATTCGGGTTGTGATCTTGACGGTGTTATTCTTATGGGAGCCGATTTCTACGAAAATGAGAACGATAAAAAGAACAATAGAGATAAGGGACGGCCGAATATCGGTATCGGTAAAAACTGCAGGATTGCCCGCACAATTATAGACAAACACGCCCATATAGGCGACAATTGTTCAATAAATGTGAACGGTAAAAAATACGAAGACGGAGACCACGGTATTTTCTACAGCGCCGACGGGATCATTGTAATCCGTAAAGGTGCTGTCGTACCGTCGGGTACTGTCATCTGATTCAAATATTCTGGAGAAAAAATGGATTCCATGTACGACAAGCTCGGAGACCTTCTCAGTAACGTGCTGGAATCCGGTAAACTCCCCAAAACGAATAATAATGTACCATCTGTATCCACTCACGAGTGTGATACAGAAAATTCTTCCACCATTCTGAGCAGCGGCAGAAAAAAAGCTGCACGGATTCTCTTTGGAAAAAAGAAAATCAGAAAAGGTGAAATAATCCGTACCTATCATACTGCAGTCAGTCTTCCCGACTATGTTGCACGGTCGTATGCGGTTTTAGAAACAGCAGCAGATGCGTCGGAAGATGAAATCAGAAACGCATATCGTGCAAAGCTTAAAATATTTCATCCTGACATCAACAGCAGCAATGAGATTATACAAAAAATCGCAAAACGAAAGACGTCAGAAATTATTGAAGCGTACGAAATACTAACGGAATGGAAATCGCATCAAAGGGGTGATCAGGACAAAATTATCAGAAACCAGTCTTAGACCTGCTGAGTTTTTTCTTCATCTCCGTCCGAATCGTCTTCCATGCCGTATTCCTGCAGTTTCCGGTGAAGTGTTTTTCGTCCGATGCCGAGAATATCGGCCGTTCTGCTTTTATTTCCCTTATTAGCCGCAAGGTTTTCACGAATTATCGTTTTTTCAGCTTCGTCAAGTTTAATACCGACAGGGATGGTAATAGCTGCGGAATCTTTTATACCGCTGATCGACGGAGGCAGATCATCAAGTGTAATTTCATTTTTCATGCACATTACAACGGCGCTTTCCATACAGTTCCGGAGCTGACGGATATTCCCCGGCCAGTCATACTTATACAGTGCAGCGCGCGCCCGTGTATCTATGCCTGTAATATGTTTTCCGTTTTCGTTTGCAAATTCACTTAAAAAAGAATTAAGAAGGAGCGGAATGTCGTCGCGCCGCTCACGCAGAGGAGGAACTTCTATATGCACAACGTTGAGCCGGTAATACAAATCTTCACGGAAACGTCCTGCGGCGACTTCTTTCTCCATATCTTTGTTCGTAGCAGCTATTATGCGCACATCCACATCAATAGTCTGTTCTCCGCCGACACGTTCAAATTTCCGGTCCTGCAGGACACGGAGCAGTTTTACCTGTACAGTGAGATTTATCTCACCGATTTCATCAAGAAAGATCGTGCTTTCATGAGCAAGCTCAAACCGCCCTTTCTGCATTTTGTCGGCACCGGTATATGCACCTTTCTCATGCCCGAACAGTTCGCTTTCAAGAAGTGATTCGCTTAGTGCGGCACAATGCACTTTTATCATTTCATGCCCGCTGCGGGGTGAAAGATTATGAATCGCATCAGCAACAAGTTCTTTTCCGACTCCGCTTTCTCCTGTTATAAGAACAGACGCTTTAGTGGGAGCAACTCGTTTTACAAGTTCGAATACTCTCTGCATTTCGGTGCTTTTTCCGATCATATTGTCAAACTTGTGAGCACCCTCTACTTCCTTCTGCAGCTGCTGGTGCTGCAGTGAAAGTTCACGTCCCTGCAGTGCACGTTTTACAATCATGGTAAGCTGATCAAGATTCAGCGGTTTCGTAAGAAAATCGTATGCCCCCTGCCGCATCGCGTCTACAGCCGCATCAATACTTCCATGACCGGTAAGCACTATTACAGGAATTCCGGGTGTTTCCGTCGTAACGCGGCGGAGAACTTCTTCTCCTGAAATCCCGTCCATACGCAGATCGGTAACAACAAGATCAATGTCTCCCTTCGCTATATAATCAAGACCTTCCTGTCCATTAGCTGCAAGACGGACTTCATACCCTTCCAGTTCAAATGAAGTCCCCAGTCCCTCCCTGATATTCTTTTCATCGTCGATTATCAATATTGTAAATTTCATTTCTTTGCCATCTTTTGAGCTATTTTATCGGAATCGTATTCCGGTCGTTCCTTTATATTTTCAGTAAGTAGTTTTCTGTCCGTCTGCGGAACAGGAAGCGTAATAGTAAAAAGCGTCCCCTCCCCCTGTATTGATTTTACCTGTATATCCCCTTTAAATTCCTTAATAATCTTGTATACCATCGTCATCCCCAGACCCGTACCGTTTGCTTTCGTCGTAAAATACGGTTCGAATATATGGGAAGAAGTTTCTTCACTCATGCCTATTCCATTGTCAGAAATGGTAATAATATATTTGTCTTCTTTTAGAAATGTTGTTATTTCAAACATTCCCTGACATTTGGCATTCGCTGAATCTTTCCCGCAGTCGGGATAACGCTCCTGAATCGCGGCAATCGCGTTTTGCGCAATATTTATAAGAACCTCTTTACAAAGTTTTTCATCAATAAGAAGACGGACTGAATTTTTACATGTCCGTACATGAACCATTATATGATAATTATGAAACTCAGGCGTTATAAATACCGCTGCATCATGTATTATCCGGTCGATATCAAGAAGTTCCAGTTTCGCGTTTACAGGACGCACAGCCATAAGAAAATCCATTACTTTCCTGTTAAGATTGTCAATTTCCTCATTTACAACGTCAAGATGTTTTTCAAGAAATTTCTCATCAGGAAGTATGCCGTTATTCTCTCTGGATTTTTTCAAAGCCTTCTGAATAAGTTGAACATGTATACTTATTGCTCCAAGCGGATTCTTTATTTCATGCGCCATACCTGCTGCCAGATTAGTAAGTCCTGCAAGATTTTCCATCCGGTGGAGTAATATTTCCTGATTGCGTTTTTCTGTAATGTCGTTCACGGTAACGATCGAACCGGTCATCTGCTGCTGTTTTACAAGAGGAAGGACGGAAATAATTATAAAACGCACAGATCCGTTCGCTGTGGCTGTCGTAAATTCATCAGAAACATTCGACCTGTTGTTTTTGAAACAGTCCTCCAGAAACTTCTCTATGGAAGAATCGTCGATAAGATGCCACAGCGGAACATTTTCCGATTTCGATTCCTCTGGTCTGATTGAAAACGGGAGATATCGTTCTGCAGCTTTATTTGTGAAAATCAATTTCCATTTTTCATCTACAATGATCAGTCCTGTCGAAAGTGATTCAAATATAGAATCGAGCATATCGTTTTTTCCTGCTACAGCATCAAGAAATTCTTTTACCTGCTCGTCTGAAAGTTTTGAAATTTTTTCGCTTACCCGTCTGAAATATTCACTCATACTGCCGCCTTGAGAGCCATTCCGTGCAGTCTGTTTATTTTTGAAAGCGTGCGTACAAGCTCCTCTAGCGCTGCAGCCGGTGACTGATTGTATACAGTAACATTACTCCAGCACATTCTGAACGAGTCCATGCACAACGCAGAACACTCCGCCCCTGCAGCTGTGTACATAAGTTTCTTCTGCGCATCAATGACACCTGTAAGAAACAACCGAAGAAGAAGACGCGGATCAAACCCACCGCATTCTTTTACTACCTGATTCACATCTGGAAGACGATTTAACACAATTTCCCTGAAAAAATTTTGTGCACAAACGCGTACCTGAGCCGGGGGAACTGAAAGAAACGTTTCTATATATCCCTGAAGGGTGCCTGTGTATTCTGTATTGTGGAAAATACGGCATACAACGTCGAGCTGCTCTTCCTCAGTCCGCTCCCTGAACTGATATGTACGCACACGGGAAAGAATCGTCGGCATTACGGCATTACGGCGGCTGGTTGTAAGTATAAAAACCGTATCTTCCGGCGGTTCCTCGAGAATCTTAAGCAGTGCGTTGCGTACACTTTCAAGCATGCGGTCGGCGTTCTCAATAACAACAGTTTTTTTCCCTTCTCCGGACTTAATATGCGCCCACGAAGAAACATTTCGTATCTGCTTTACCGGAATCGAATCATAAAGAAATGTCGATTCCAGTTTCTCACAAAGTTTCTGAATCTGTACACATGTTCTGGAAAGTACGCCAGCATCCGGCAGTTCATGAGGAAAATCAATCGTTTCCATAAGTTCGTCTATTTCAGACGTTATGGCCGCAATCTTTGATATTTTATCGTCACCGTCCCAAAGTACAGGATTGAAGCGCATCGTAAGTTTTCGTACGCTGCGCAGAAAGAGATATCGTACTGATTTTAAATATGGTGCTTTTGCTTCACAAGTTTTTTTCAGTACATCTGCCGCCGCTGCTATTTCAAGCGTACAGTCCCGGGGACCTGCAAGAACAACATTCTGATTTACAAGTGCTTTGTGCTGCAGACATGACTGACACGTACACATCCATAACCCTTTTTCCGTTCCCGTACAGGACAATATCCGCGCTGTTTCAAGCGCACACGAAAGTTTCCCCGTTCCGGGAGGTCCTGAAAAAAGAACCGCACCGGGAAGACAACCGCTGCTAATATCCTTTGCGAGAACTGAACATATTTCCTGATGAAGCAGATTTTCATACATTATGCTGCCATCCCCTGTATTTCCCGAACGGGAGCCTGAATTACCACATTAAGGATTTTTGCAAAAAAACTGCTTTTCAATATATCTGCGGTATTGAACCACGGCTGTATTTCAATAATCACCAGAATAAAAATTACAACAACAAATCCTTCAAGAATACCGAATCCCAGACCAAGCGAATGATCAAGACCCCGGAGAATTTCTCCCGAAAAAAGTGCACTGAACATCTCCTGTATGATCTTCATAACAAGGAAAAAAATAATGAACAAAACAATAAAGGAAACTGCTTTTGCCGCCAGAGTATTTTTTACTATACCACTCACATACGGCTGAAATTTCCGGGTCAGCAATACTGCACCAATAATTCCGCATATAAATGATGCTTTACTGAAAAACTCGCGTATAAGCCCCCTCACTGCGCCAGTTATCATAAATACAAGAATAATACCGGAAAATATCAGATCTATTACCGCAAATTTCATAATCTTACCCTTTAAGCTCAGTATACAACAATCGGGCAATTTTTTCAGCAGGCCGAGTCTCACCTGCGAGCTTTCCGCAGGCACCGCTTAAATGTGACCGAATTTCAGCAGACATAAGATTTTCAAGCGTCTGCTTCAATTTTTCAGAAGTTGCATTATTGCGGGAAAGCACAACGGCAGCTCCATGATTCTCAAAATATCTGGCGTTGTCTTCCTGATCGCCCCGTGTACCTGAACCACACAGAGGAACGAGTACAAGCGGTTTTGCAAGAACAGCACACTCCCATATTGAATTTGCACCTGCACGCGACAATACAACGTCTGCAGCCGCAATCACGTCGGGCATTTCTGCATAAATGAACCGGAACGGTTTATAGTCCGCGCGCAATACAGCAGGTTTGTTGGCATTCTGTATGCCGGTCTGATGAACAACAACGTACCGTTCACAGAGCCAGTCAAGATTATCTGCAACAAGCTCATTAATCTGACGAGCTCCTGAACTGCCGCCAAGTACAAGCAGTACGGGTTTTCTTTTTTGTTCAATTCCAAGAAATCTCATACCACGTTCTGCTGAAGCGTCATAAAAGACCGGCCGCACAGGATTTCCTGTAACTATTACCTTACTGCGGTAGACTGCTTTCATATACAGCTCAGTTTCTTTGTAGGATAAAAGAATATGTTTTGCACTTTTACTGTTAAGACGCGTCGCAAGACCAGGCGTAAAATCACATTCATGCGTATATACCGGAATGTGCAGCAATTTTGCCGCTGCACACGGAGGGACGCTTACAAATCCACCTTTAGAAAAGAGAACATCAGGTTTTATTCTTACAAGAACAGCAAACGAGGCAAAAAAACCGGCTATTATTTTAAAACCATCAAGAAAATTTCTGAAAGAAAAATAACGCCGCAATTTGCCCGCAGGAATTCCGTAAAATTCATCTGCACTTTTTAACCCGCTGCCGTCAATATTTTTTTCAACCAGCGACCGGTCCATTCCTGATGAACATCCTATCCAGCAGATACGGATTTTCTTTCCATCCTGTTCCACCAGTTTCCGAAGCTCGCCGGCTACTGCAAGGCCCGGATAAATATGACCACCCGTTCCACCGCCTGCAAATGCGGCCGTAATCGTATCGTTCGTACATTTCATAAGCATATCAACTCTGCTGTTTATGATATTTTTCAAGAAGCGCAGCAATATTTCCTTTTTTAAAGAGATTCGCATACTCATATGCCGACATTCCCATTGAATCTTTTACATCGGGATTCTCACCGTGTTCGACAAGCATGCGGCATATATTTTCATGTCCAGCGCCGACTGCAAGAACAAGCATTGTCTGCCCCTCTTTGTTTACCGTATTCATTTTCGAACCTCTTTTAATAAGAAGCTCCGTAATATCCTCATTACCGCGCCACACCGCGTCCATAAGAGCCGTATATCCACGGTCTGCCGAAACAGCGTCTATATCAGCACCGTTGTCAAGCAGCCATGTAATGCATTCTTTCTGCTCGCTGCGGGTTGCGACATTAAGCATAGGTGTACCGTCTCCGTCGCGGACATTTACATCCATACCTGCCAGAAAATACTTTCTACACACATCCAGTCTTCCTTTTGCAATAAACAGTCCGAAACATGCCGGAGTAAAAGGAATTCCATTTTTAAAGAGATATTCAAATGATTCCTTTTTTGACTGCGCCCTGGCTATTTTTTTATAATTTTCACTGATATGGCTGAAAAGAAGTTCTATAGTCGGAAAATACATAACAAACGCGCTGATTTTGCTGCTCTCAGGAAAAATTTCAAGCGTCGTATATACTGGAACTTTTTTCCCAAGAAAATATCCTATTACAGCAGAAATGTCGTACGTATATTCATTTTTGTTGTTCAGAAGTATAATACAGTGATCCGCCTTACTGATAAGCAGGAGCGTAGAATCCCCTGCATTGCTTCTTGAATCAATAATATTGATTACAGTATGGGAATCGTTCAATAAAAGTTTTTTTTCCAGTTCTTCTGCTTTTACAGCATCATTTGCAATTACCAGCCAGTTCATTGTGATAATTATAAAATAAAAAAGCATTACAAACAAGGGGAAAAACATACGGGCATAAAAAAAACGGCCGAAAATATTCCGACCGCTGAGCTGCCACCAGTTGGAATCGGACCAACGACACATGGATTTTCAGTCCATTGCTCTACCATCTGAGCTATAGCGGCGTGTGATGCCTAATATATATCAATCATCTTTTTATGTCAATAACCTGAATAAATATTCGCTGTTTTTCTTGTTTTTTCAATTCGTTATCGGTACAATAAATAAAGGAGGCATTAATGAAAAAAAATAACATAATTTTTATTTCAGCATTTATTCTCATTTTTTCTTTGTGCAGTGTGCCGTTGTTCAGCGACGAACTAACATCTGCAATTTCTTCAAGTCTTGAAGAGGCAACAAAAAGTATATCAAGCGATACTGTTGAGAATACAACACAGCTCAACGTATGTTCCGATGCGTATATAGGTAATTTCTTTCCCTCTGTTCCACCTCATTTTTCGATCGGACTTTCTGCATCAGGTACATTCATAAACACAGGAGATCTTTCCGATGCAGTGAATTCCATTATACATCAAATGGATCAAATAAGTGGAACAAATTTCATTAATTTTTCGATTCCGGACACACTTGTACTTCCTGCCTATTCTCTGAATGCCCGCATCGGAGGATTCTTTCTTCCGTTCGATATCGGAGTATTCGGTTCTTTCGCAAATGTCCAGAACCTGAATTATGCTGATTATTCAGCATCAGTAAATGAATTTACTTTTGGTGCAGACGCCCGGTATGCATTACTTGAAGGAAATATCATTCTCCCGAAAATTTCACTCGGTCTCGGATATATCTATACGCATCAGTCTTTTGATTTTTCAGTTTCGAAAAGCTACAGCAGTACTATAGACAGTTCTTCATCGGTCGGGTTAAAACTCAACATGAACATACTTTATCTGCAGGCTCAGATTTCAAAAAAGCTGCTGTTTCTTGTTCCGTATGCGGGTGTCAGGGCCGTCCTTGTTTCTAACGATAACAGCTACGAATATTCGAGTACCGTTATTGCAAACGGAACTGTTGGATCCAATGGTACATCGGGCAACGTTTCGTCGAATGGATTCGACTTTACAGATATTCAACCGCAGATATTTGCGGGCATCGGATTCAATGCACCGTTTACGCAGTTCACGGCACATGCATGCTGGAATCCCCGCAGCAGCCTCTGGTCAGTTTCGCTGTCTTCTGTTTTCAGAATGTAACTTTCTAATTATTCGTGCGCAGGGGTTTATACTCTGCTTCGTATTACCTTTTCAGTACAGTATAAAAAAGGAGCTGATCTTCACGGATCAGCTCCTTTTATTTATATCATAGTCTTAGAATCAGCGTTTCAGGCTCAGAACAGTTTCCAGCAGCGTGTCGGCTGTCTGAATAGTTTTTGCGTTAGACTGAAATCCTCTCTGGGTAACAATCATATCTGTAAGCTGTTCGGAAAGATCGACGTTCGACATTTCAAGTGCACCTGCAAGAATTTTTCCTTTCCCTGCAATACCGCTTTCGCCGACATTTGCCTGCCCGCTGTTGTTCGATTCAACGTATGTATTGTCGCCGGCTTTCTCAAGTCCCCGGTCATTTGTAAACGATGCCATTGCAATCTGACCGATCGTACGAACAGAACCGTTGCTGTATACGCCGGTAATTGTTCCACTCGAATCAATCTTGAAATTGTCAAGATACCCCAGCGGATACCCGTCCTGCGAAAATGCCTTTGTCGTACTCTTTGAAGCATCCTGGGTAATTGTATCAGTCATACTGCCTATCGAGCCCAAGTCGATACTTAATGTCTGACGGTCAGGATTTCCATTTACATCAGCATTAGCTTCCGGAACTGTATACGATGTCCGGAGCATGATATGCCCCCGGTCGTTTTTCACAGCACCGGCAGTATCGGTTACAGACTGAAGACGTCCCATATTGTCGAATGTGACATTGAACGTATTCTGTGTACCGTCGGTCGTGTTAAGGCCGACACGAGTCTGTGTATAATCAGCATTGTCAGGGTCTACCTGAACGGTAGCCTGCCACTGGTTAGGAGTACCCGCAACTTTCCGGAATGAAACATTAAGCATATGCTTATTACCGAAACTGTCGTAAATCTCCTGCTCTGTTCCCCATGTTCCTTTAACAATATCATCGGCATTTGAATTCTGGGTAATTTCAGGCGTATTTTTATTAAGATTGCATCGGAATTTTACGTTCGTTGTAGCTTTTGCCGGGTCTTTTGATCCAACAGGGATAGTAATATCCGTAGGCGTTGCAGCAGTCGTAACGATCTGTTCGCCGTTCACATCCTGAGCCATCCACCCCTGCACACGCATACCGTTTGCAGGATTGACGAACGTTCCGTTTTTATCGATGCTGAAATCTCCGTTGCGTGTATAGTATGTCTGGTCACCGTCTTTCAAAATAAAGAAACCGTTACCTTCGATTGCAACATCCGTAGAAACACCAGTCGTCTGAAGATTGCCCTGGGTAAAAATATTGTCGATGGATGCAACGGTCATACCAAGTCCTACTTCCTTAGGGTTTACACCGCCGACTTCTTCAGTCGGACGCGCAGCTCCGGAAAGCTGCTGCGAAATCATATCCTGGAAATTTACACGTCCGCGTTTAAAACCGACGGTATTGACATTTGAAATGTTATTACCGATTACATCCATACGTGTCTGGTGATTCTGAAGTCCGGAAACACCGGAATAAAGTGATCTCATCATATAATTACCCTCTTAATTACCATAAATTGAACTGATCTGATCCATCGTGTAGAATCTGCCGCCGACCATTACGCGCGGATTATCTTCACGAGTAGCTGCCTCGACGACACCTTTTGTCGTTGTATCGCCCACATTGAGTTCGACTGTTCTGCCGATTACGGAAGAGGCTTCAGACGTCTTGAACATCGCCGCCATTTTTGTAAATTCACTGTTCATGTTCGTCATCTGCTCAAGAGAAGAAAACTGTGCCATCTGCGCAATAAACTCAGTATTTTCCATTGGGCTTGTCGGATCCTGATTTGACAGCTGCGTCAGTAAAAGCTTTAAAAAGTCATCCTTGCCCAGCGCCTGGCTTGCCTTACGTCCATTTACAGCAAGTGTTTTATTGTAACCGTTAACTTCGTTGTCTACCGCGAACTTATCGGCTGCATTCATGGTGGTATTAATTCCGTCCATCATATACCTCTCTATATTTTTCGGCTCTTTATGCCACAATGTTTAGCGAATGAGCGGCAGTTATATACGATCCACCACCCATAGCGGGGATTGCTTCTCCAAGCTGCGCATTGTTGTAACTGCCGGAAACAGCTGCGACTGAATAACTGCCGTCGTCGTCATGCCGGTTATTCGAAAAACTGCTTCCACCTGTATTCGCACCGGAATAAGCAACAGTAAAACCGGTTGCATCAAAACCATTCTGAATGAACGCCTGTTTTAAGCTGTCGGCACTTTCTCTGAAAGCATTGAACGCTTCCTGCGATGCAACAGTAATTTGTCCGCTCACAACTTTATCGGAAAGCTGCAGGTTTATTTTAACGTCACCAAGTGATTCAGGATGAAGAACCAGTTTAATTGTTCCGACATTATTGTCCTTAAGAACAATGGAACCTGCTTTTACAAAATCTTCCGCATTCTGCTGAATCTGGTTCGTCAGCATCGCCTGAAAATTCGATCCCGATGCCGATGCACTCTGATCACTTGTCGAAAGAATATTCTGCTGTACCTGATCCGGCAGCGTCATAGTCATTTGCGCATTCCCGTCGCTGTCTTTTCTGACTGTTGTAACCAGTTTGTTCCGTACGTTCTCTGCGTTCTTTACAATCTCTTTGTCCATATCACTGCGCAGATCTTTCACAACAATCTTACCGTTTTTATCGAGAGTAAATTCTTTTTTCGTAATCTTTGAATTTTTTTCTTTTAATAAAGAAACTGCCCCATTTTCACCGGCAGCATCTGTCTGCTTTGCAGAAATCTGCTTTCCCGAAAACCGTTCTGAAAGAAACTGCTGCGGCGACTCAACAGACATGCGCTGAGCTTTTTCAAGACCGATTTTTGCTTTTTCTTCATCCGTGTCGACGTATTCCTGAGCCTGTTCAATTATAGCATCCGGTGTACCGGCACATCCTCCCGTTTCAGATCCCTGAAGATATGCAAGTTCCTTCGTATAATCTTTTTCCTGTTTCTTTGTTTTTTTATCACCCGTCTTTTTTTGTACAGAGGATTTTTTCTTATCTTCTGATTCTGTTTTTTCTGCCGATACTTTTTTTTCAACAGCAATTGTTTTCAGTCCCAATTCTTTTTTCCCCACAACTGTGTCGGATTTTTTGTTTACCTCTGTGCTCTTATATGCAATATTCTTATTGGGACAATTCTCGTCAGGATTTTTTTCAGATCTGGCAGCCTTTATTCTGCCCGAACCGCTTTCCTTTTTTTGGTCAGGTTGCTCCTTTTTTGCCTGTTCGACACGGTCTGCAAATGAAACCTCTTTCGGTTTTTCTGCGGATGTGCCGGTAACATTGTGAGGTGCACGTATGTCGATTTTCTCAACAGGTTCGATTTTCTGCTGTACAACTACAGTTACTGCCTGCATAAACAATCCTCCACTCTGTGTAAACAGGAAGATCCGAAGGCAGCAGATTTTAATCAAGCGTTTCCGGTTTACTCACCATCTTACGCTGTATTTCTGCAGCCCTGTCCGCAGGCATGAGTGAAAGCCAGTACGATCCCATTGAAGAAGTACCGTTTTTCACTGCAATCTCTTCAACTTTGCGCAGGACGTCTATAACCATCTGGTCGTCCATTGCAAGCAGAATATTCACAGCCGCCTTCGGCTGCATGCCGTTCAGATTTGCCGCGATCTGTTCGATGTTTACTTCTTTATCATCGTACTTTTTTACTTCATTGTTGAATGTTTTTTCACGTTCCTGCTGCGTTTTTTCGCGTTCTGCAAGTTCTCCGGCAATTTGTTCATTCTGCTTCTCTGCAGTTGAAAGATCCACATCGCGTTTATCAAGTTCTTCTTTGTAAAGTTCCAGAGCTTCACGCTGTTTGTCTATACGGTCCTGATCTATGTTATTGTTAATAGCTGCTGATGATACAGTAGACGACGTCTGCGGCTGTTTTCCCAGAATTCTGTACAAAGGAGTAAAAAAAGTTTTTACATGTACAATTCCCAGATAATCAAACCATAATAATCCGCCCAGCGCAAGAATTATAATAAGAAGCAGGAGGACGATCGATTTTCCTACACTATTTCCCCTGGACATATTTTACCCCACCAATAACAGAATTATTCATTTAAGAACATCGGCAGAAAATCAGCCGGTGTTTACAATTCTGTCCGTATTATTTAGAGAAATGCTCACAATCCGGCAAAAATCTATCAGTATTTTTCTACTTCCGCTCAATAAGTCCGCCGATTGCTGCTCCGAGCGTAATATCATTATCGCGCGTAATAATTTCCCAGTACAGGCCGCGCTCTCTCGTAAGCACATTCTCCAGATAGCAGTGAACACGTTCATTAATTCCATGCGTTTTATAATACGTACTGCCGTTACAGAGAATGCACACCGGCATTGATGCATTATGTCCTTCGCCGCTCTGAATAACCGCCGCAGCGAGGATCGATGCTGCATAACGTGCAGAACGCTCCATTACAGCATCAAGCAGCTGGTACATGCAGTCATAATCTTCCTCCGTTCCCGTTTCCGCCATAACAGCTCCGAGAACGGAACTCGTATTGTACGGTCCGTGAAGGAATGCATCAGCTTCTATAAGTGTCATTGATTCAATTTTTAAAAGCCGGCGGCAGCATTTTTCGCTGAAAAGCCCGTCGGCTGCTGCTGCTCTGAGAGCCTCAAGCGATTGTGGTCCCAGATACGCACCGGAACATAATTTTTCCATCAGGAACGTACCGGGCTTTACCGTTCGGCTGTCTACGGTAACATCAAAATCCGAACGATTCACGCTGCGGAATTTACCTGATTCGCACACAATAATCTGCCGTGGAAAATTCTTACGGCTCTCAATCGCAGGCTGAATGTATGCAGCATTAAGTCCTGTTCCCAGAATAAGTCCAATATATGATGAATATTTCATCCCCGGGTCAGGACATGCAGCTCCCGCAAGAAGCGCCGCTACCGTGTCGTTCATAAGCGTAATCCGCCGGATTTTTTTCCAGCCATGTTCTGCAAGAGCGTCCTTAAGACATTTGCCAATGCGGCATCCGACTACTTCAGGAGCCTTTACTTCCTTTGAAAAACCGATAAGAACTCCGTCGCCGTCATCGGTAATTTCCATCGGATACGAAAAGCAGAAACCTATTGAATCAGACTTATCCTTCAGATGCTCAAGATTCCCGGCAATCTGATCAAAAAAATCCTTGCGGGGAAGCTCTTTATCCACTCCAGGCATTTTTGTTTTTTCCATAAAGCTGATTTCAGCCTTTCCCTGCGCATCGAACGTCACAAGACATGAGCGGAAGTTTGTACCTCCTGCATCAATTACAATAACACTTTTTCCTGCCGCCGCCGTTTCCGGTGGATTAGACCATGTACGGATCATATCCTCGTCGGCTTTTTCACCTCTGAGACCACGGTTCATATCGTTTAGAATTGAATCGACAACAGTGTCTATGTCTACATGTCTCACAAAATTATGCTTTGAAAGAAATGCGCTGACAGACTGATTCATATAATACCTCTTTTATATAAAATACTAGAAAACGGATGTTACTATTTTAGCAAATATTGTACAAATTGCAATAGAATGATACAGTTACAGTCCGATGTCTTCTTTGGATTTGAGCACTCTTAAAACCGAATTAAACCCTGAACAATTTCGTGCAGTTACAACAGTAGACGGACCTATTCTTATTATTGCAGGTGCCGGAAGCGGAAAAACGCGCGTTATTACATATCGTATTGCACATATGCTCGACATGGGTATTCCGCAGAGCCAGATACTTGCGCTTACGTTTACAAACAAAGCCGCAAAAGAAATGGAAAACCGCGTCAAGGAACTTACAAGGAAAAAACTTCAGAATCTTACTGTTTCTACATTTCACGCTTTTGGAGTACGGATTCTGCGTGCTGACATTGAGAAACTCGGATACCGGGAAAATTTTTCAATATATGATGAAACGGACCGTACTGCCCTGATAAAAGAAAGCGGCCGTGAACTTAAATTCACCACTGATACGCTTGATGTATACAAAATAGGAAATCTGTTCTCAAATATTAAAACAGGACGTAAAAACTGGGAAAATGCAAACGACATGTACCGCAGTCTGTATGAATCATATCAGGAAGGACTAAAGCTCTACAATTCTGTTGATTTCGACGATCTGATTGTACTTCCCATAAAACTTTTCCATGAACATCCCGACGTACTGGCAAAATATAAAGACCGGTATAAATACATCATGGTTGACGAATTTCAGGATACCAGTCATCAGCAGTACGAAATGATGCACCTGCTGGCACAGGACAATGTTGCTGTCGTCGG
>Ga0172378_10002430_pt1 | contig 17470 bp, 14 predicted proteins | sample GrowelOW332metaG_FD_119755 | JGI IMG/M metagenome (GOLD analysis project Ga0172378, IMG submission 119755) | Groundwater microbial communities from an aquifer near a municipal landfill in Southern Ontario, Canada - Pumphouse #3_1 metaG | ecosystem: Environmental > Aquatic > Deep subsurface >... | reverse complement strand
GTCTTTCAATGCGAAAATCAAACTTTTCAGGGCTAATCTGCGTGGGGTCGTAGATAAGAAGTTCTTCCTATTCCGTATCGCCAATATTTATGCTTTTCCCCACTAAATTTCTACTGACCCAACAAAACCTTGTTCCTGAAATTGGTCGACCTGAAACAGAATGATTCGTGGTTGAAAACGGTCCATGGCTTTTTTCTATTGATCCCAAATCGTTCCTCCGGCCAGCATGATTTCCGCAAATGCGTTATTATACGATGATTCAGAAAATCTTCCTCTCAAATTCCCTTCCTTCCTTTTTGTAAATCCCAATCTTTATAATAAATTTGTGATTTAATTGTATAGGTCAAATAGGACCTTTTTTATTTAAAAAATCAAGAGGATTGAAAAATCCGCGTTCAAAAATATTTCAATATAATGCCACAGACTTCCAACCGGGGAAAAATAATGCCGGAATCCCCAATACGAAAGCTTGTCCCTCTATCGGATAAGGCAAAGGAAAGAGGTGTTAAGGTTTATCACCTTAATATCGGTCAACCAGATGTTCCAACACCTGCGGTTGCTTTCGATGCTTTGAAGAAGATTGACAGAAAGGTGCTTGAATACAGCCCAAGTGATGGAATAAAAAGTCTTCGTGTAAAGCTCGCGAAATACTATCACGAGTTTAATATTGATGTGACCGAAAAGGATATCATCGTTACTACCGGTGGATCAGAGGCGGTGAACTTCGCCTTCATGTCTTGTTTGGATCCAGGAGACGAAATCATTGTTCCAGAACCTGCTTACGCCAACTATACGGCGTTTGCAATCGGAGCGGGTGCCATTGTCAAACCTGTGGTTTCTACGATTGAGGATGGTTTCGCTTTACCTCCAATTGAGAAGTTTGAGGAGTTGATCACTCCTCGTACAAAGGGTATTTTGATTTGTAATCCTAACAACCCAACGGGTTATCTTTATACTCAGACCGAGATGAACAAAATAAGGGATTTGGTGAAGAAATATGATCTTTACCTCTTCTCTGATGAGGTTTATCGTGAGTTCTGCTATACCGGCGCACCTTATATCTCAGCCTTCCATTTGAAGGGCATTGAGGATAATGTGGTTCTGTTTGATTCTGTCTCTAAGAGATACAACGAGTGCGGTATCCGTATCGGTGCTTTGGTAACCAAAAACGAGGCAGTCCGTAAATGCGTAATGAAGTTCTGTCAGGCTCGTTTGAGTCCGCCATTGATAGGTCAGATCATTGCAGAGGCTTCTATCGATACACCGAAGGATTATATGTTGAAGATGTACAATGAATATGTTGAGAGACGTAAATTCTTGATAGACGGTTTGAACCGTATACCAGGTGTTTATACTCCAATACCGATGGGTGCATTCTATACGGTGGCTAGGTTGCCTATTGACGATGCCGACAAATTCTGCGCTTGGCTTTTGAGCGATTTCCAGTACGAGGGTCAGACGGTAATGATGGCTCCTGCATCTGGTTTTTATACAGCCAAAGATTTAGGAAAGGATGAGGTTCGTCTAGCATACGTAATTGAGAAGGAAGATTTGGCGAAAGCCTTGTTCGTTCTCAGAAAAGCATTGGAAGTTTATCCGGGAAGAACGATTTAATTTTCTTTTTCGGTAAATATAATAGGACGTTTCAAAAGCGTCTGGAAGAAGATGAGACCGTTTTCTCTATTTGATTCGCCAAAGGCGTCGGACGGAAGGCTGGTCTCATCTTTTTCTGTCTTGTCTCATTTTTTTTGATTGATTGTTTTGAAGTTTGAACTTTTCATAGCTAAGAGAATACATTTCAGTAAGGTAGGAGGTAAGAAAGTCTCCCGCCCGGCTGTTCGTATCGCCATTGGTGGTATCGCGTTGGGTCTGACCGTTATGATTTTGGCGGTCGCCATTGTGATAGGCTTCAAGCAGGAGGTGAGAAATAAACTGATTGGATTTGGTTCGCATATCCAGATCGGCGCAACTTTCAATAATCAGACATACGAGACAATGCCTATCAAGATTGAGGAGGATGTTCTCCATCGGATATCTATGGCAGAAGGCATCAAACATGTGCAGAGATTCTCTACCCAACCGGGCATCATCAATACCGAAGGAGACTTCCAAGGCGTTGTGATGATGGGTGTGGACCGCGATTATGATTGGGAATTCTTTAAATCCAATTTGCGGGAAGGTGATATTCTTTCGATAGAAGATTCCACAATCAGTAAGAATGCCATCATTTCTCAGAAACTGTCTGACCTTCTGAAACTGAAGGTAGGCGATAAGTTCCTGACTTATTTCATCATAGACGGAAAGGTAAGGGTTCGTCCGTTGCTGGTTAAAGGCATCTATACTACAGGTTTCAGCGACTACGATAAGTTGTTTGTTCTCTGCGACATGAAGATGATTCAGCGCCTTAATAATTGGGAACAGAATCAGTACAGCGGCGTGGAGGTATTGATAGATGATTATGACGAATTGGATGAAGCTTATGAAAAGGTCTTTAGTATCGTAGGAAACCGCTTCGACGATACCGGTTCTTCTTACGTGCTTCGTACCATAAGACAGATAAATCCTCAGATTTTCAGTTGGTTGGATCTGTTGGATGCAAATGTGGTCATCATATTGATATTAATGTCGTTGGTGGCTGGATTCACGATGATTTCGGGTTTGCTCATTCTCATTTTGGAACGTACCAATATGATTGGAGTAATGAAGGCTTTGGGCGCAAACGATTGGTGCATCAGAAAGATATTTCTTTACCAGTCTTTGTTTTTGGTAGGCAAAGGAATGCTGATTGGAAATGTGATTGGTGTTTTAATCTGCCTTATCCAAAATCTGACAGGTGTTTTGCAGCTTGATCCGGATGTCTATTATGTAGATACCGTTCCGATGCACTTGACCTTACTGAACTGGTTGCTGACTAACGTCTTTACCTTTATCGTGCTGATGTTGATGATAATTGGACCATCTTATATTATAACAAAAATCAGTCCAGCAAAGTCTATTCGTTTTGAGTAAAAAAAACTCTCATCATAAAAAGAAAGAGTTGCTGACTTCAGAAGCAGTTTATGTTTTCTACAAACTATTTTTGTTTAAAACCAAATTCTAGTTTTCGTTCATTCTTTGAGTACTTTTTGGCCGTTTTTGTTCGTCAGATAGCTAGCTATTTTTCTCTAAAATGTCTCAAAAACCTATCTCAAATAATGTAATGATAAAATTTAAACAGCTTCTTATAAACTTTAATATCTTTTATCTTGCCTTATAATAACAATTAGATACCTTTACGGAAATTTAGAAACGTAGATTATCATGATGAAACGTGCAATATTACTCGTCGCATTGTTGACATCTTCTTTATTTTGCTCTGCAGCAGAGAATAAGTCAAAGGAGAAGAACAGTAAAGAGTTTGAAACCTCAAAAAATCTGGACATCTTCAATTCGTTGTACAAGGAGTTGGACATGTTTTATGTAGATTCTATCCGTCCTGAAAAGACGATAGAGGCCGGAATTGACGCCATGTTAAACGGTCTTGATCCATATACTACCTACATCCCCGAATCGGAGATGGACAATCTGAAGTTCATGACCACAGGTGAGTATGCCGGAGTTGGCGCTGTTATTAGCGAACGCGACGGAAAAGTATTCATAACAGAGATTTATGAAGGAATGCCAGCTTACAAAAGTGGTTTGAAGGCAGGAGATGTCTTTCTAGAGATAGACGGAAATACAATGGAAGGAAAGACAACCTCACAGACAAGCGAACTTTTACGTGGAGAGGCAAAAACTTCTGTTGCCGTTTTGGTGAGCAGACCAGGCGTTGAGAAACCAATCAAGAAGGAGATTATCAGAGATAAAATCAGTATTTCACCAGTCTCTTATTCGGCTATGATGGAGAATAAGGTGGGATATATCAATTTTACAGGATTTACAGATAAATCTGCCGATATCTTTAAAGAGAAGTTCTTGGATTTGAAAAAACAAGGTATGGAATCTTTGGTGATCGATTTGAGAAGCAATCCAGGCGGAATCCTCTCTGAGGCTGTGAAAATCATCAACCTCTTTGTGGAGAAAAAATCGACCATTGTTTATACGAAAGGAAAGGTAAAACAATGGGATGAAACTTATAAGGCAACTAGAGATCCAATCGATAGAAATATTCCAATAGTAGTATTGGTGAACCGTAATTCAGCTTCGGCTGCCGAAATTTTGGCCGGCGCATTGCAGGATTTGGATAGGGCAGTGATTGTAGGTGAACGTACTTACGGAAAGGGATTGGTTCAGACAACAAGAGATTTACCATACGGTGGAAATTTGAAAGTCACTATTTCAAAATATTATATTCCGAGTGGCCGTTGTATCCAAGCTATCGACTATGCACGTCGAAGAGAAGATGGATCTGTTCAGCGTATTCCAGATAGTTTGACTCACGAGTTCAAAACAGCTAAAGGCCGTATAGTCCGCGATGGTGGAGGTATCAATCCTGATGTTTATGTGGAACCAGAGAAAAATGCGACAGTAAGTTATTATTTATTTACTGAAAATTTGATTTTTGATTACGCTACAGAATATCAGAAATCACATCCTACAATTCCTTCTGTTAACAATTTTCAATTTAATGATTATGAAGGTTTTAAAAAGTTTGTAAAGGATAAAAACTTTACTTACAAACTTAAAACGGAAGAGTTACTGAACAGTTTGAAGGAGATTGCTAAAGACGAGGGTTATTTAGATATCTCAAAGGATGAGTTTGATGCTTTGGAGAAAAAACTTTCTCACAATATAGATAAGGATTTGGATCTCTTCAAAGATGAAATTTCAGAGCTTATCAGCATTGAGATTGTGAAGCGTTATTATTATCAGAAGGGTGAGGTTGCAGAGATGTTGAAGAAAGATTTGACGCTCAAACGTGCGAAGGAAATCTTCAACGATAAGAAGGAATACAATGCTATATTGACTCCCAAAAAAGAGGAGGTGAAATCTCTTGCTGAGACAAAATAAGAGAATCTGAAAATGAAAGCGATGATATTTGCGGCGGGTTTAGGTTCCCGTATGAAACCGATTACAGACACAATGCCCAAAGCATTGGTGCCGATTGCCGGCAAGCCATTGCTTCAGCATGTGATTGAGAAGTTGAAAATGTCCGGTTTTACAGATATTGTGGTGAATGTTCACCATTTTTCCGACCAGATTATCGATTTCTTGAAGACGAACAATAACTTCGGATTGAAGATATCCGTCTCTGACGAGTCAGATCTTTTGCTCGATACGGGCGGAGGCATACGTAAGGCTGCGCATCTTTTGGACGATGGCGAACCATTTCTCATTCACAATGTGGATATCATTTCGAATGCCAATCTGAAGGAACTTTATAGCTATCATCTTTCTCATGACGGAATGGCTACGATGTTGGTCAGCCAGCGAGAGACGAGCCGCTACCTTTTTTTCGATGATGAAGAACGTTTGCGTGGTTGGATGAATGAGAAGACGGGTGAGATGAAATCTCCGTTCCCCGATTTCAAACCTGAGCATTATAAACGTTATGCCTTTTCTGGGATTCATGTCATGTCTCCAGGAATATTCAAATACATGGAGGGTTATCCTGAGAAATTCCCGATTATGGATTTCTATTTGCAGCAGGCTGCTGAGATAGAGATCAAGTCGCATTTGGTTTCTGATCTGAGAATGGTTGATGTCGGTAAAATCAATGCCCTTAAAGAGGCTGAAGATGCAATCAAGTTAATGTAATAGAAAATATAATTTGATTTAAAGGTTGGACAGACGTTCAACCTTTCATTTTGATAAAAAGACAAATCCGATATTGACCTTTCCTGTAAAGAGGAAAGATTAGCTCAATCTCCAAAATAGGAGGACGTGATCAGATAGCTATAAATTTCGGAGTGAAATGAAATGCGTATAGGATGGAGATCTAGCGAACGGAACGTCCTCCATCTGAGTAATCTATGATTACAGATACAACCGAAACGTTTTTTGTTCGATCCGAAAGGATATTGGGTTTGAGATAACGGTTTTTTAGAAAGAACACTGCGTTTTGAATAATTAAATTTTTCTATAAATTGAAAAATCGATGCGATTTTTTTTACGGTTTGCAAATAAAATATTTGCGTATCACGAAAAGAAATCATAAGTTTATAAACGTAAAAAACGAAAGATTGATAGATTGTGCTTGAAATGAAAATCAGTTTGATAACAAGAGAACAGTCTTCTTATTTTAATAACTTAATTCATAAATAAATCATGGAAAATATATTGGCAAAGAAAGAGAAGGTTACCTTCTGTAATGATGAATTGGTGAAGAAATACAATGCGTTGGTGAATGATTTGAATGGTGTGGATGAAGACCGCTCAAAATATAAGCAGCTTTATCCATTTGATTTCACTAAACATGTAGAGATCAACAAAGCAATCCTTCATCATGATATTGATGAGATGATTCAACATCTGAAATACATGAAAGAGAAGATTAAACATGACGAAACCTTTTTGACAGCAAGATAATTATTTTCTTAATTTTTCACTTGTCATAACAACTTTGTGAAATATAGGTAATCTTATTTTTTGTAACTTTGTATGTCAAAAAAACAAAAACTTTATGGGACACCATCGGATAGATAAATTAGACGAAAAAATATTGAAACTTATCTCGGGCAATGCCAGAATTCCATTTTTGGAAGTAGCTCGTGAGTGTAATGTTTCTGGTGCGGCCATCCATCAGAGAATCCAAAAACTACAAAATATAGGCGTCATAAAAGGCTCCGAATTTGTGTTGGATGCAACGAAAATTGGCTATAACACATGTGCTTTTATGGGTATTTTTTTGAAAGATGCAAATCTTTTCAAAAGCGTAGCCAACGAGCTTTCTCATATTCCTGAAGTGGTTGAATGCCACTATACAACAGGTAAGTACGCTATGTTTATCAAAATATATGCGAAAAACAACATGGATTTTCTTCGAATCATACAAGAGAAACTTCAGCCTATAAACGGTATTTCCAGTACGGAAACCATCATTTCACTTAATGAAGGATTTAAACGCCAGGCTCCGATAATGAGCGATGAATTTGATGAGATAGATGAAGCTGAATTGGTTGATGAGGAGGAATGAGAGAAGAATGTTTCTTTCGGACTTTCAATAGAATAGAGTTTTTTGTGTTTAATATAACCAATAGAGACGCCTTTTCGACGTCTCTATTGTCGTATATCAAGATTAGTTAAGTAAGAAATAAAAGCGTTTATGTCGTCATTCTTTATTTCCATATATAGATTTTTCAAAAAAAATAAGTTTCTGCTTTATGCTATCTTGGCAATCTCATTACTAGTAATGGGATTTTTTGCATTAAAAGTTGATTACGAGGAGGATATAACTAAATTTATTCCTAATACGGCTGATTCCAAGAACATCAATGCTGTTTTCCAAAACTTAAAAGTAAAGGATAAATTGGTAGTTTTGTTTACGCCTAATGATGAAAATAAGGATGCGGCGATAGAGGCGGGCGACCTGTTCTCTGAACGTTTGGACTCGATGTTGGGACAAGAGTACGTTGACCAGATTGTATCGAAGGTGGATGCCGAGAGGATGCTGATGGTCTCCGATTTTATCTATGACAACCTGCCTATATTCTTGGATTCTGTTGATTATGCGCGGATGGATAACGCTTTGCAGACCGATTCTTTGTCGCACAAACTCCAGATCGATTATGAGAATCTTATCTCTCCAACGGGAATTTTTAGCAAGAATTTTATTTTCCGTGATCCTATTGGCATAGGTAACAAAGCGATGGAACGACTCCGTTCCATGCAGCTTTCCGGAAATTATGATATACATGATGACCATATCTTCTCGAAAGACGGGAAGTCTATGATGGTCTATGTCGAACCTCATTACCCTGCAGGCAATACAAGTAAAAATGCGGTGTTGGTAGATGGCATTGAGTCTTTGATTCAAGATTTCGCTGTCTCACAACCTAATGTGTCGATTGAATATTTCGGAGGTCCGGCTGTGGCAGTCTACAATTCTCTACAGATTCGAAACGATACCTCGTTGACGTTGAGCATCGCTTTCATCATCATTGCGATGGTCATCTTTTTTGCCTTCCGAAACAAATTCTCCATCGTTCTGATTTTTGTTCCGGTCATCTTCGGTGCTCTTTTTGCGCTGACTATTCTCTATTTCATAAAGGGTGATATTTCATTGATTGCCGTTGGAGCGGGTTCTGCTATTTTTGGTGTGGTGATGAGTTATTCGATTCATGTTGTGGCTCATCGCGAACATACGCACGATGCAGAGTCTATCATTAAGGAAATGGCCGAACCTTTGACCATCGGTAGTTTCACGACGATTGGCGCTTTCTTCAGCTTGGTTTTTACAAGCTCTGAGGTGCTTCAGGATTTCGGTTGGTTTGCCTCTCTGACCATTGTCGGAACGACGATTTTTTGTCTTGTTTTCCTGCCTCATTTCTTGGGTAGCTCAAAGGCTGGTGAAAAACCAAATCGTTTTCTTGGTTTTATAGAAAAAATCAATGGTATCCATTTCGAACGCAGTAAAGTGCTGATCGCTGTCATTTTGGTTATGTCGTGCATTGGTTTTATTTTCTCGAAAAAGGTTTCGTTTAATTCGGACATGAATACACTCAGTTATCAGCCTGAAAATTTAAGGAATACCGAGAAAAAGTTGGATGCGATGTTCCAAAAGGATTACAAGAACATCTACTTTATTTCAGTGGGTGAAACGGAAAACGAAGCTTTGAGTTGTTATGTGAATATGAACCGTACGTTGGATTCGTTGCGCTCAACAGGTCTGATTGCGGAATATGCTAACGGTGAAAGTCTTTTGGTTCCTGCTGAGGTGCAGCAGGAGCGTTTGATTCGTTGGAACCAGTTTTGGACACCTGAGAGAAAATCGAAGTTACGTTTGGATATTCGTCAGCAAGGCGAAAAATATCAGTTTACCGAAGAGTCTTTTGCCGATTTTTGGCATTTGTTGGATAAAGAGTACAAACCTTTGAAATACAATGGCAAGGATGTGACGGCTAAGGTCTTTTCAGACTGGATTACGAATGAGGCGGATGTCTCGATGGCCATTTCTCAGGTGCGTTTGAAAGAGGATAATAAACCGGCTGCCTATTCAGCATTTGCTAACCAGAAAGGGGTTGTTATTTTGGACAAACCGTTCTTCGCATCGTCGTTTGTCACTTCTATAAAGGACGATTTTTATTTTGTGTTTTTTGTCTCTTCTTTCCTTGTCTTTTTGGCTTTGCTTATCTCCTACGGTAGGCTAGAATTGGCTTTACTGTCGTTTACACCAATGGCGTTGAGCTGGTTCATTATTCTGGGATTGATGGCTATTTTTGGAATTGAGTTCAATATCGTGAACATCATCATTTCTACCTTTATTTTCGGTATCGGTGATGACTTCAGTATATTCGTCTCAGACGGTCTGCTCTCCGAATATCGGACGGGCAAGAAGATGTTGACAGCCCATAAAACGGCTATTTTCTTCTCAGCCTTTACAACAATTGTTGGAATGGGAGCGCTGGCCTTTGCTAAGCATCCTGCTTTGCAGTCGGTTTCGTATACATCCATCTTCGGTATGTTTGCGGTGGTGTTAATTGCCTACACATTGCAGCCGTTGATTTTTGAATTCTTCGTCAACAGTCGAACCAAGAGAGGCATGATGCCGTGGACATTTATCAGTGTGTTCAATTCAGCATGGGTGTTGGGTACGTTTGTGGTAATGACCATCCTTCTCACCATCTATGCATTGGTTTTGAAATGTATACCGTTCTCTCGTGACCCTATCAGCAGACATATTCATTCGCTTATATGCCGTTCTGTAAGATATGTGGTATTCAATGCATTCATGGTCAAGAAGGTGAATTTGAATCCGGAGGGCGAAGATTTCTCAAAACCTTGTATGGTTATTTCTAATCATCAGTCGGTTGTTGATATTGTCAGAATTCTTTCGCTTTCGCCCAAGATAATCATCATCACGAAAGACTGGGTTTGGGAATCGCCTTTGTTGGGACAAATTGTTCGTATAGCTGGATTCTATAACATTAGTGAAGGTTATGAGGATGCTGTTGATGTCTTGAAAAAAAGGGTGGAAGAGGGTTATTCAATTGCTATATTCCCTGAAGGTACACGCTCTGAGGATGATAATTTAAGACGTTTCCATAAGGGTGCTTTCTATTTGGCGGAACAGTTGAATTTGGATGTTCTTCCCGTTGTCATGGCAGGAAATTGCCAAGTATTAAAGCGTTCTGATAATATGTTTAACCCCGGTGTTTTGGTAATGGATATTTTGCCACGTATAAAGTCTGATGATACCTCTTGGGGTGTAACTTATCAGGAGCGAAAAACATCCATCTCACGTTATTTCAAAGAGCGTTATGAAATAGACATGCAGCGCTATATCAGAGATGTGGATAATCCATATTATTACTTTCTGTTGTCGCGCAACTTTATCTTTAAGGGTCCTGTCACTGAATGGTACATGAAGGTGAAGGTTAGGTTGGAAAAGAATTATCGTCTCTTTGATGTGCTGATTTCCCGTGATGCAAGGATTACGGATATCGGTTGCGGTTATGGATTCCTTGCGTACATGCTCTCATTCGTCGGCGAAAAACGTCATGTTGTAGGCATTGATTATGATGAGGAAAAAATTTCGGTTGCCAACCATTGTTTTTCTAAAAACGAGCAGCTTGAATTTGTGGCAACCAATGCCATAACATACGATTTGCCGGAAAGCGATGTGTTTATCATGAACGATATGCTTCATTATTTACCATACGATAAGCAGAATCTTTTGATTGAGAATTGTATGCGTAAGGTTGCCGATGGCGGTATGTTGGTGATTCGTGACGGAGACAGCAGCAAGATGGAACGCCAAAAGGTGACGAATTTGACGGAGGTCTTTTCTACCAAGATTTTAAAATTCAACAAGACGGAAGGAAAACTCTTCTTTACCTCTTTTGAACGGATAAATGAGGTGGCATCTAAAAACGGATTCTCGGTTGAGACTCGTGATAATGACCATTATACGTCGAACACAATATTTATTTTGAAACGTAAATAATTAAATAAAAACAGATGGCAGATGTAAAATCGCCCACAGAGTTGGGTACGGGCAATATAAAGAAACTTCTGATAGCGTATTCTGGTCCGGCAATTGTGGCCATGATGGCGTCCTCGCTCTATAATATCATTGATAGGATATTTATAGGTCAGGGAGTAGGAGCAATGGCCATTTCTGGTTTGGCCATAACATTCCCATTGATGAATCTGGCTGCAGCCTTCGGTGCTATGATTGGTGCGGGAGGTGCTACGTTGGTTTCCATCAAAATGGGACAGAAGGATTCGGAGAGTGCAAATAAAGTTTTGGGTAACGTGTTGATGTTGAACCTCATTTTAGGAACCGCCTTCATGATTTTTGGGTTGGTTTTCATTGACGATATTCTCTCTATTTTCGGTGCAAGTGAAAACACTTTGCCGTATGCACGCGATTTCATGCAGATAATATTGTTGGGTAATGTGGTGACGCATCTCTATTTAGGATTGAATAGTATTATGCGATCGTCTGGTTATCCGCGTAAGGCAATGTACACGACGCTACTTACCGTGTTGGTCAACCTTATTTTGGCTCCAATCTTCATCTTTGGATTTGGTTGGGGTATCAGAGGTGCTGCCACGGCAACTGTTTTTGCGCAGATTGTAGCTTTGATTTTTGTTCTTGTTCATTTTGCCAACAAGGAGAATTTCATCCATTTCAAACCTGGGATTTATAAGTTGGAAAAACGTATCGTTTCAGGTATTCTTGCTATTGGAATGGGTCCGTTTGTGATGCATGCATGTTCCTGCTTGGTCGTTATTTTGATAAACAATGCATTGACCAGATACGGAGGCGATTTGGCTGTTGGTGCATACGGAATAATCAATGGTATAGTGATGTTGTTTGTGATGTTGGTCTTGGGTTTAAACCAGGGAATGCAGCCTATTGCGGGTTACAATTTCGGAGCTCAGCAGATAGATAGGGTGTATGAGGTGCTTCGTCTGACCATCATTTATGCTACGGTTGTGATGACGATAGCTTTCTTGTTAGGCGAGTTGATTCCAAAACAGATAGCCATGCTGTTTACGAAAGATGAGGAGTTGATAAGACTCTCGACCAACGGTATGCGAATCGTGGTTGCAGCTTTCCCGATAGTAGGATTCCAGATGGTTGTGGCCAACTTCTTCCAGTCTATTGGAAAGGCTTCTAGATCTGTTTTTTTGTCAGCAACCAGGCAGTTGATTTTCTTGATACCGTTGCTCTTGATTCTTCCGGGAATGTTTGGTACAAACGGAGTTTGGATTAGTATGCCAGTATCGGATTTTTTGTCAACATTGATAGCTGTGGGTTTATTGTATAACGAAATAAAAAGAAAGAAATGAATAATAATTTGATAATCAGTATTGGCCGTCAGTTTGGAAGTGGTGGCCGTTTAGTAGGTAAGGCTTTGGCAGAGGCTTTGGGTTTCGATTATTATGATAACGAATTGCTGTCTCTTGCTGCCAAAGAGTATGGCATGGATCCTGAGTTCTTCAAAATGGCCGATGAGAAGTCAGACAAGAGTCTTTTCTTGCAACGCTTTGAGGAGTACTTCTCAGGAGGCTTTTGGGCTAACAATGGTTTGACCAACGATCGACTGTTTCAGATGCAGTCTGACACTATCCGCCGTTTGGCAGAGGAGAAGTCGTTCGTAATAGTTGGCCGTTGTTCCGATTACGTGTTGCGTGACAATCCGAACTGCGTCAGCATCTTTCTTCACTCAACAGACAAAGATCGTGTTGCTCGTCTTCGCGAACGTATGCCTGAATCAGAATCATCGAGCGACGAGAAAATAATTCAGATGATGCGTCTAGCAGACAAGCATCGTGCCAACTATTACAATTTTTATTCGAACAAGACATGGGGTCAATCTTCGACCTATACGCTCTCTATCGATGTCTCCGCCCTCGGCGTTCAGCAGACCGTCGAGTATATTCTTCACTTTCTGAAGATGAAATTTCCGGAGAAATGGTGATTTGCGCAGGTTTTAATTTTGATTTGTAAAAAGATATAGGTTTTCTATGGAAAAGACAGTCACAACCTATTTGGTAGATGGAGATCCGAAGGGAACTCAGTATATTTTTATAAGTAATGATGTCATTTATCGAAGTGAAACATTAGTTGATTAAAAATATTGCTGTCCGCTAAATAGTTCGAAAAAGAGAAAAATTGTTTACCGGACAGCAATAATATAGAATGTTTGTCAGAAAAGAAGCAGACCACCCAAGGTCGACATATCCTGTTTTTGCAGTTCTGTAATGGTTTGATTTTTTCTTGCTTTTTCCTTAAAAATTATTTCAGAAACAATCAATTTTGCCTTGTTTGATAAAAATCATAGCTGTTATACATCAAAATGTTAAGATTATAATTATCTTTGTACTCAAAATATTTTTTTATTTTCTATATATGAAGAGTATAAATATTGGGAATTTAACGCTTAAGATGCCTGTCATTCAGGGAGGCATGGGTGTAGGAATTTCTTTGTCTGGTTTGGCTTCGGCCGTAGCCAATGAAGGTGGAGTAGGTGTCATTTCTAGCGCAGGATTAGGTTTGTTATATAAGAATTTTTCTGCTGATTATCTTAAGGCAAGCATTTATGGTTTGAAAGAAGAGATTCGTAAAGCGAGAGAGAAATCCAATGGAATTATCGGTGTGAATGTGATGGTGGCTATGTCCAATTTTGCGGATATGGTTCGTACTGCCATTCAGGAAAAAGCTGATATCATTTTCTCTGGAGCTGGATTGCCGTTGGACATGCCTTCTTTTTTGAAGAGCGACAGCACAACTAAGTTGGTTCCTATCGTTTCTTCAGCAAGAGCTGCTAAGATAATATGTCAAAAATGGAAGACCCTTTACAACTATTTGCCTGATGCAATTGTAGTAGAAGGTCCTAAGGCGGGTGGTCACCTTGGTTACAAAGAGGACCAGATCAACGATGTAAATTTCTCATTGGAAAAGACAATTCCTGAGGTTGTAAAGGTGGCTGAAGAATATAAAGCTGAGAAAACAATCCCAGTATTTGCTGCAGGTGGTATCTATACAGGTGAGGATATGTCTAGAATCATGGAATTGGGAGCATCTGGTGTTCAGATGGGTACTCGTTTCGTGACAACTAATGAATGCGATGCTTCTGATGCTTTCAAACAAGCTTATATCAACGCAGAGGAGAAGGATATCGAAATCATCAAGAGCCCAGTTGGTATGCCAGGCCGTGCTATTTGGAACAACTTCATCCAAAGGATGAAAGATGGTAATGCACATCCAAAGTCTTGCGTTTGTCATTGCATCAAGACTTGTGATAGCCAGAAAAGTCCATATTGCATCATCATGGCTTTGTATAACGCATTCAAAGGAAATTTGGATAAAGGATATGCTTTCGCTGGTTCTAACGCTTTTCGTGCGAAAAGCATTGAGTCAGTAAAAGATATTTTCAACAGTCTTAAGACTGAATACGAAAATTACCAGAAGAAAAAACAGCAATAATAAGCCACTGAAATCAGATTGACGTTTCTTGTTTTAGTGTAATAGAGAACGGGAAAGGACAGATATTTTTTATCTGTCCTTATCTTTTTTATAAGGATGATGTCTTTCTTTTTTGAAAAAAGTTATCAACAAAATGAAATGCAGTTGTTGATAAATCTGTTTAAAACAGAGAGTGGACTGTTAGCCAGTAGACGGCAAAAAATGCTATTTTTGTATAAATTTTCAGAAAAAAGAAGATATGCAAGAATTATTCGATATAATAGTTGAGTTGATGAAGAGGCATTCCTGCGTGGTTGTCCCTGGTTTGGGCGGCTTTGTCATAAATGCAAAAGAGGCTGTTGCCGACCATCATTCGGATTATTTCTTGCCACCAAGCAAAGAGCTGGTTTTCAATTCCCGTCTTTCTCATAACGACGGATTGTTGGTTCATGCTTTGATGGTAAAATTAGGCGTCTCATTCGACGAGGCCGACCGTATCATTGCAGAGAAGGTGGCTGCTTTAAAAGCTATCCTTGCAGAAAAAGGTGTCTGTGAAGTTGGCGATTATGGTTGTTTTACGGAAGGCAGGGCCGGAACTTTCTTCAATTTCAAGAAGATGGAGATTGAGGATGTAGATTCTTTTGGTCTGCATGAGTTCTATTTTCCTGAAATAGAGGAGAAAGAGGAGAAGACAAAAAAAGAAAAGTCAAGTGGCTTTGCCAAGTCTTTCCCTAAGTTGTTGGGAGGTATTGCTGCTGTGTTGGCTGTGATGTTGGTTTGCCAACCTGTCAATAACGGAGCTTCTACCGATATGGCAACGTTGAATCCTCTTCCTAAAATGAAACTTTATCAGGAGACAACGCCCAACCAATTTTATCTTGTGGTTGCTGGATTTTCCACAGAGAAAGAGGCGGTTACTTGTTTGGACTCTTTGTCTGCTTTGGGTTCTGCTAGTGCTGAAAATTTGGATGTTTACCCCAAAGGCGGTAGATTCATCGTCTCTTGCTCTCCTAAAACAACTTTAGATGAAGCTGTTGAATTGAAGAATAATTTGATCGCAACATCTGATTCTGTCTTCTCAAATTCTTACATATTAGGACTTTTGAAATAAATATAATGGAAATAAAAATAAACGAAAGTGAGCTGATCGAGGCTTCAAAGGAAGGTGTTGATGAGTTTTTGGCTGTCTTTATTGATAAGTACAAAGAGGTTACCAAGGGTGAAGTGACGGCTGACACTATGGCTCAGCTAAACGGATACCAGAATACGCTTTTGGCTTTCGAACTTTTCCGTGACCAGATTTCGGAGGGTGGATTTGTTCAGCTGATCCAAAACGGTTATGGAGGTTACATTTTCGATAATCCATTTGCCAAATCAATGAGGGTATTTGGTGCGTCTAAACTTTCAAAGTTGATATATAAGGCTAAGGAGGTTTATGATGCCAATAAAAAGAATTTGGAGAAGGAGACCACAGAGGAGGAGTTTTACTCCATGTATGTGGATTTTGAAATTTTTGATGACATGGAGGAGGAGTTCTTCGAGATTGAAGAGGAATCCACTAATGCCGTAGCTCATTATGTAGACGATCATTTGGATCAGTTTGCTACGATTGTGAAATAACAAGTACTTTTTATCAATATATTAGCAGTGAATGGGCTGATGTGTTGATCTGTTTTTGTTAGCTTTTTGAATAATATAAATCTATTTATTATTCAAATATGTTTATGGTGAAATGATCAAAATCTTGTTTGGAATATTTGTCTTTTGTTTACTATAACTATAAAATGATATCTAAGGAAGAAATTTCAATTTTATTACATAGTACAGAGTCTTTTCGTGTAGAAAGGACAATTAGTACAGGAGATATGGATAAGTTTCAAGAGGCTATTTGTGCTTTTGCTAACGACTTGCCTAATTCTCGTCAAAATGGTTATCTAATTATTGGTGCAGAAGATAATGGAAATTTGTCAGGTTTAAGGGTTACTGATGATTTTATGAAAAGAATTGCTTCTATTCGTTCGAATGGAATTATATTGCCATTGCCTCTTATGAATATTGAACGCTATGAATATGAAAAAGGAGATTTGCTTATAGTAGAAGTTCAGCCTTCATTTACAACGCCAGTAAGATATCGAGGTTGTGTGTTTATTCGAATTGGTCCTCGTAGAGATATTGCTTCTGAAGATGAAGAACGAATTCTTACAGAAAAACGTGTTTCAAATATGGGCTCTTTTGATGCATCTCCTTGTTTCCGTGCAACTATGGATGATTTATTGGTTGATAAGATAGAGTACGATTTTATTCCAAAAGCAGTAGATCCTGAAATTTTAGCTTCTGATAAACGAGATCTAAAACATAAAATGGCTTCGTTAGGTTTATTTGATCTTCATCATGATTGTCCTACATGTGGTGCGATTATTTTATTTGGCCGTAATCCAAAACAGTTTTTGCATGGGTCGTATGTTCAGTATGGACGGTTTGGTGGAAAAAGTAAAGGCGATACAATTATAGAAGAGAGATCTTTCAATGAATGTTTGGCAATATCTCTTCATAAGTTAGAAAATTTCATTGAATATGGTGTTTGTAAAACACGTCCAGTTTTTGTGAGTGCGATGCGAGAGGAAATGAAGACGAATTACCCCAAAGATGCTATGCGTGAATTGATATACAATGCTTGTATGCATACAGATTATCAATCGAATATGCCAACGAGGTTTTATAATTATAATGATCGCATAGAAATAATGAATCCAGGTGGACTTTATGGAAAAGCTCGACCTGAAAACTTTCGGCGTATAGGTCAAATTGCGTGGTATTTTCAGTATACTAAGTGTCAATGGGTCAAATTGCGTGGTGACTTAAATGAAAATACGATTGAATATTTTCAACAATTTGCTCATATTTGTATCGCAG
>Ga0172378_10002429_pt1 | contig 17471 bp, 5 predicted proteins | sample GrowelOW332metaG_FD_119755 | JGI IMG/M metagenome (GOLD analysis project Ga0172378, IMG submission 119755) | Groundwater microbial communities from an aquifer near a municipal landfill in Southern Ontario, Canada - Pumphouse #3_1 metaG | ecosystem: Environmental > Aquatic > Deep subsurface >... | reverse complement strand
CTTGCGGGCGACGAGGAAGGCAAACTTGGAACATGGGCAATTGGCTCAGCAATGGAATTTGCTGATGAAACAGAGCCAATTGTAATTACACTTACCATTGTAAACAACTCAGACGAACGATCACTTTCTTTTGAACTTAGTGGACAAGCTTATTCAGCTTTCAACGGAACAAATCTTGGCGACACAAACATTGACAGAACATGTGTTTATTCAATAAACAATGCGACTCCTATTACAAATGCGACATATACAAGTGGAGCTATCAATGTTGAAGCTTTAAAAACCGCTACAATCATTATGACTCTTGAAATTTCTGATAATGGAAAAAGTGTAACAGCTTTTAACAACGGCTTTTCAGCTACACTTAGAAATGTTGGTGAATCAACAGAAAATTTTTCGTTCAGTCCAACAACAAAAACTATAACTCTTAACACAGAAGAACCACTCACAGAAGAAAATCTTCCAGAAATGGTTGTTGAAGGTGAACCTGCATATTACGGTCTTTATCAAGATCAAGATTACACTCAAAAAATTCAACTTCCATATTCTGGGGCTAACATTCTTTATGCAAAATTTGCCAATCCAACAAATTTAACATTTACTTCAATTAGTTCTGACACAGCTTATTCAGTTTCAAAAAACTCATCAAACTTGCCAACTGGTTCTCTTGAAATTCCAGAAAGATATAATGGAAAAACTGTATCAACTGTTCCATCATATGCTTTTTCTGGTTGTACAGAGCTTACAAATATTTCAATTCCAGATAGCATTTTTAACATTGGCTATAATGCGTTTGTTAGCACAGCTTGGTATGATAATCAATCAGATGGGTTGGTTTATGCTGGAAAAGTAGTTTATAATTTTAAAGGAACAATGATTGATAACCTTTCGATAACATTGCTTGCAGACACAAAAGGAATTGCAAGTGAAGCATTTTATAATTGTGATAAATTAATTAATATTTTAATTCCAAATGATGTAGTATTTATTGGGAGCGCTGCTTTTTCTGGTTGCACAGGATTAACTACCTTAACAATTCCAAACAAAATTACAAAAATTCAATTTTTTACTTTTTTTAATTGTTTAAACTTGACAAGTATAACAATTCCAGATGGTGTAACTAGTATTGGAGAAGATTCATTTTGGAATTGCTTAAAACTCACAGGTTTAACAATTCCAGACAGTGTAACAGATATTGGAAAAGAGGCATTTAGAAATTGTGATGGACTCACAAGTATAACATTACCTGTTGGTTTGACAACTATCGAAAATAAAGTATTTTATAGTTGTTCTGAACTCACAAATATTACTATTCCTAATAACTTAACAACTATCAAAACTGAAGCGTTTAGTGGTTGCAGTAAAATTACAAATATAACTATTCCAGAAAGTATTATAAAAATTGATGAATCAGCTTTTAATTATTGCACAAACCTTAATAGTATAACATTTCCAAATAGTAATTTTTCAATTGGAGATAATGCATTTGCTAATACCGAATGGTTTAACAATAAAGGAACTGGAGTTGTCTATGCTGGAAAAATTGCCTATCGAATGAAAGGAATATCTCAAAGTGTAACAATTGAATCGGGAACAATTGCAATTAATAGCAACTGTTTTCTCCGCAATAAATATTTAAAATATATCACAATACCAAGTAGTGTCGAATGTATTGGTGAAGATGCTTTTAATAGTTGTGTTGAACTTGTTTCTGTTACAATGTCAACAAGTAATCTAATAATTGAAAATGGTGCGTTCAAATATTGTCGAAAATTAACTTCTATTAATTTTCCAAGTGGTTTAACCCAAATAGCTACTGGAGCTTTTTCATTTTGCTTAACATTAGCAAATATTACAATTCCTGAAAGTGTTACATCTATTGGAGATGGAGCTTTTAGTCAATGTTTGGCTTTAGAAAGTATTAATATTCCAAGAAACTTGTCAAGTTTGGGAACAGGAGCATTTGTAGAATGCATTAATTTAAATCAAATAGTAGTTGATGAAGAAAATGATTATTATAAAGACATTGATGGAATTTTGTATAACAAAAATGAAACAGAATTAATTTTTTGTCCTTTAAATTGGCAAGGAGAAATTAATATTAGTAAAGATGTTAATATAATAAATTATCAAGCAAAAAGCCAAAGAGTTACCTCATATAATGTTGATGCAAATAATTCAATTTACAAATCAGTTGATGGAGTTGTGTTTAGTAAAGATGGAACTGAATTAATTTCTTATCCATTTGGAAAATCAGGTATTTTTTACATACCTGATACAACAATTAAAATTTGTGAAGATGCTTTTGGTGTTTCATATCATGCTTGGTGGGTGGAAATAGTTTCAGATAGTAGTTACGCAGTCCACATGCAAAATGTTTCTTTAGAATGTAGTATTACTGAACTTCATATTCCAAATTCAATTCAAGAAATTTCTATTTCAAATGGCTTCTATTTAAACGGAGTTGAAAATTTATTTTTAGATGTTGATTTGACTTCAGTTACTGGTACAAGTTTTGATTCATTTATTTCAGATATCCAAACAGTTTATTTTCTCGATTCATTATCATTAAATTTGGGTAGTGAATTGTTTCAGGAATTTGAATTTAGCGTGCCTGATGGCATGTGCGATAATTGCGGACAAGATGAAAGTGCTCATCATGAATATTATGATTCTCCAGATGGCTATTGCGATATTTGCGGACAAGATGAATTTGCTCATCATAGCTTTAATGATTTAGGTGATGGAACTTGTACAGAGTGCGGACAAGATGAATCAAGTCATATAACAGACCATAGTTATGTTGATGAAATTGGTGACGGATGGTGCGATCAATGTAATAATGATGAATCAAGCCACCAATGCAACACTTTTGTTGATGAAAGCGGAAATAGTGAATATCATTATAGATATTTTGAGCCAGTAACAACAGATAGAACAGGTTATACAAAATGGACAAAAGTTACTAATGAATATTCTGCTTGGTAATTATTATTAAAGATTTGTTATAAGGTAATAAAAATTTAAAAATGTCTCATTGTTGTTTTGTTAAAATTATTTAAAAATGATTTATATAATAAAATAAAACTGTTATTTTTGGCAAATTTATTTAAGCAATTGAAAGAAACAGCAAAAGGACTAAAAAATTTAAAGGGGCTTTTAATGAATGCTCCTTTTTCTTGCTTTTTATGTCAATTGCATTTATATTATGATGATGGATTGTGAATAAATTCGTGAAAGGTTTGAGTAATTTGTTTTAAGGGACAAAATAAAATAAAAAAAATAAAACATCAAAATTAAAACAAAACATCGAGTCAAAAAAATGAAAAAATAAACGAAAAGATAAACGAAATAAGAAACAAAAAATAAACGAAATAAGAAACAAAAAATAAACGAAATGAAGAAACAAAAATTGAAAAAAATTGAAAATGATAAAGCGAAATAATAAAACATAAAATAAACAAAATTTATAAACAAAATACTGAATTAAAACAGAAATACGAAATGATAAGAAACAAAAATGAAAACAAATTATAAACAAAAATTGAGAAAATTCGAAACAAAAAAATGATGTTTCCAAGGTAAACAATTAAATAATGAAAAATAACACAAAAAAGGGGAATTTAATGAAATTAAGTAACAAGGTTATTGTTGTGACGGGTGGATCAAGCGGGCTTGGAGAAGAAATTGCTAAAAGATTTATTGATGATGGAAATGTTGTTTGGATTCTTTCAAGAACTGAAGGAGAAACGCACTTTGAAAATTTTATTGCGTGCGATGTAACAGACAAAGAACAAGTTTTTTCAGCATTCAAAAAAGTTTATGAAACAAGTGGAAGCATTGATGTGATGATTGCAAATGCTGGAGTTGGAATTTCTGGTGCACTTGAACTCATGGACACTGATGCAGCAAAAAAAGTTTTTGATGTCAATTTTTGGGGTGTTTTAAATTGTTATCAAGCAGTTGTGCCGTACATGAAAAAAGGCTCAAAAATTATAAATATTTCAAGTGCATGTGCTTTGTTTGCTTTGCCATACAGAGCAATGTATTGTGCAAGCAAATCTGCGGTTAATGTTCTTACATTTGGTGAAAGAATGGAACTATCTGAAAGTGGCATTCAGTGCTGTGCGGTTTGTCCTGGTGATATAAAAACACCGTTCACAAAAAATCGTATAAAACTTTTTGAAACCAACGAAAGATATGGTGACAGAATTAAGAAATCTGCTGAGTTCATTGACCAAAGGCAAGACAAAAGAATGCCAGCTCAGTTCGTTGCTCAAAGAATTGTTAATTTGGCATCAAAAAAACACCTTAAACCCATGGTGATTATAAGTGGACTTTATAAATTTTTGTTTTTTATGCAAAGAATTGCACCTGTTAGACTTTTTATTTATTTAACAAACAAACTTTTTAACAAAAAGTAGATATTTGGCTAATTATTTGTCAAAAAATTCAATTTAGGTTATACTAAAGATTAGTGAGGTTCTTTTGATATGAGAATTATTCCAAGAAAAACCAAAATTAAAATGGAATTCTTCAAAAATGTTACTTTGTCGGACATTATTGTTGGAATGATTGCTGCTGCAATTGCACTTGCATTGTTTACAGCAAATTTTAGATATAGCCTTTGGGTTGGAATTGCATGGGTATCCATTATGGTATCTTTGTTTTTCCCTATGGACGAAGGGGTTAGGGTTTATTCATCAATTATGTACTTGTTTAGATTTTTTGCACTTCCAAAAAAATTTAGTAAAAATGAAAAAAAGAATTTTAAGAAAGTTAAAGAAATTATTCCTTTTGAATCTATTGTTCAAGATAGATTTGTTAGTTATGGTGAGTACTTTGCTCAAGTTATTGAACTTCAACCAATTGAATTTTTTCTTTTGAATGAAAACAAACAAAACATGGTTATTGATGCATTTTCTAATGCATTAAGAAGAATTAGTAATGATCAAGTTGCAAACATTGTAAAAATAAACAAAGCTATGATTATGGATAGTTTTGTTTATAATGAAGATAAAAAATATGATTCCCTTATGGAACTTGAATATGAAGGTGAAATGAGTCATAAGGAAATTGAATCTCGTGCTGGAGTTTTTGAAGGAAGAGTTTCCGCAATTGAATTTATGAATAGAAAAGAAAAAATCTATAAAGATTATTTCTATTTTGTCATTATGGACAAAGATAAAGAAATTCTTGAAAGCACTGTTGATGGAATCATTACCACTCTTGCCAATGCCGCAACTCCTTTGTATTCAAAAAAACTTACAGGAAAAGACTTGGCTGTATTTTTGAAAGCAAATTATGGAAAAGAATTTGATGAACGAGAACTTGAAAGCATAACTATGAGTCAATATGGTGAATGGGCAATGCCAGAAGAAATTAAGTTCCGTGCTGGAACTGTTCTTATTGATCAAAAACCATATAGACAATTTGTTATTACTGACTATCCTATGTCAGTTTTGAATGCTTGGGGTTTTAGAATTTTTATGCTAGACAGAACAAGAGTTAGTATGAAATTTAATCCAATTCCAAGGCAAGTCGCAGAAAAAAGCATTGATAAAGCAATTGTTGAACTTGAAACAAAATTTTTTTACAGTGCAAAATCTTCAAGACAAATTGAATATCAAACACACTTAAACACACTTAAAGAGCTTCTTATTAGTTTGAAAAATGCCAATCAACAACTTTATGAAGTTAACACTTTTATCACTTGTGAAGATACGGCAAGAAAAGAAGTTCGTGCAATTCTTAAGCAAGAAGGTTTTAAATTTTCTGAACTTTTTGGTCGTCAAGTTGATGCTTTCATTTCAAGTGGTCTTTCTATGAGAGATAATTTGAAAGAATCAAAGCGTGGAATTCCAACAACTTCACTTGCGGCTGTGTTCCCATTTATTTCTGGAGCATTGCAAGATGAAAAGGGCTTTTATCTTGGTTACAATGAATACCCAGTTTTTGTTGACTTTTTCAAAAGAGATCGTGAAAGAGTTAACAGCAACATGATGGTTATTGGAAAGTCAGGTTCAGGAAAATCTTATGCAACTAAGACACTACTAACAAATTTTTCAGCTGATGCCATCAAAATCTTTATTCTTGACCCTGAAGATGAATATTCAGTACTTTCAAAAAATTTGAAAGGTAAAATGATTGATGTTGGTTCTTCAGCAATGGGTATCATTAACCCTTTCCATATTATGACAACTTTGGAAGCTGATGAAGGTGGAGCTGATGACTCATACTCAATTCACCTTCAATTCCTCGAACAGTTTTTTAAAACAGTTTTGGAAGGTATTAGCAGTGATGCTTTTGAAACATTGAATTCACTTATTGTTGAAACTTACAAATCAAAAGGCATTGAAAAAAACACTGAACTTTCTAAACTTAAACCAGAAGATTTCCCAATTTTTGATGATCTTTACAAGGTTTGTTGTGATAAGGTTGAAACTGAAAAAGATGAATTTATCAGAAGAAATTATGTCATTATCAAAACTTATATACAAAAATTTGCATCTGGCGGAAGAAACTCCAATCTTTGGAATGGACCAACTACCATTGAAACTAAAGAAAATTTCATTACTTTCTCTTTCCGTTCACTTTTAGCTAACCGCAACCAAATTGTTGCAAATGGACAAATGCTTTTAATTTTTAAATATCTTGACAATGAAATTATTAAGAACAAAGATTTCAACGAACGATTCCATTTAAACAGAAAGATTATTGTTGCCGTTGATGAAGCCCATGTTTTCATTAACCCAAATTTTCCAATTGCTCTTGACTTCATGGCACAAATGGCAAAGCGTATCAGAAAGTATTCTGGAATGCTTATTGTTATCACACAGAACATCAAAGATTTTGTTGGTTCGCCTGAAATTCAAAGACAATCTTCAGCCGTTATTAATGCTTGTCAATATTCCCTTATATTTTCACTTGCACCAAATGATATTAGTGACCTTGTTGAACTTTATCGAAAGGCTGGAGAAATCAACGAAGAAGAGCAAAATACCATTGTTACGGCTGGTGTTGGACAATGCTTCTTAATCACAGGACCTATGAGCAGAACTCAAGTTCAAATCACGGCAAATGAGCATATTAAAAAACTATTTGAATAATTTATCTTTGACAATTTATTTCAAAAACTAAAACCATTAAATAGCTATCACTAAAAGTGTATTTTGCAGTATAGAGTAAATTTTAAATTAAAATTTCAAAAAACATCTTTAAAAATATTAGAGATGTTTTTTTATGTGAAAAAGAATAATTTCTAAAAAAAAATTTTTGTCGAATATTGAATTTTGTTTGACATATACATTTCGTGGACCTAAAATAAAATGTATTTTTGTATAAATTTAAAAATAATTTCAATCGTATTTTTTAAGCATTTCATAATTAATTTAATTAGTTTGTTTTGTATTTAACAAAAAAATGAAATGGCAAAAAATCTTGGGCTATTTTGATAAATCATTATACCTAAAATATAATAAAGGAAATTATGAAGATTAAATTTAAGATTATTTCAACTGCTATGAGCATGTGCCTTGCATTCGTGATTATGGGCTTTGCTGTTTGGGCTGCTTCAACTCAAACTTTGTCTGTTACAAACACGGTAAATTTCACATCTATTCATGTTTTGTCAACAGTTACTGGAACTGTTGCAGGAGCAAAGGCAGAAACATTTGCTAACTATGGACCAGTTTCAACCCTTGCGGGCGACGAGGAAGGCAAACTTGGAACATGGGCAATTGGTTCAGCAATGGAATTTGCTGATGAAACAGAGCCAATTGTGATTACTCTTACCATTGTAAACAATTCTGATGAAAGATCACTTTCATTTGAACTTAGTGGACAAGCTTACGCAGGTTTCAACGGAACAAATCTTGGTGACACAAACATTGACAGAACATGTGTTTATTCAATTAATAATGCGACTCCTGTTACAAATGCAACTTACACAAGTGGAACTATCAATATTGAAGCACTTAAAACAGCCACAATTGTTATGACTCTTGACATTTCTGACAATGGAAAAAGCGTAACTGCTTTTAACAATAGCTTCAGTGCGACACTTAGAAATGTTGGCGAAGGATTTACTTTTAACACTGGAAGTGGAGAGCAAATTGAATTCATAACAAGTGAGCCAATCACTTATCAAAATATTCCTGCCATGTCAGTTGAAAATAGCCCAGCTCTTTATGGATTATATTTTGACTCGCAATACACAAACAAAATTGAGCTTCCTTATTCAGGACCTATAACAACAATCTATGCAAAATTTGGCAATCCTGCTGATGACCTTTTGGAATTTACTTTGAATGAAGCTGAAACTGAATATTCAGTAAAATCACAATCTGTAATAAGTGAAGAAATGGGTGGAATGCCAGTTGCAACAACAACTGCAACTATTCTTGAAATTCCAGCCTTATATAATGGAAAACCTGTTTCAGAAATTGCTGAAATGGCTTTTATGCTGGCAAATTCACTTATTGAAGTAAAATTGCCCACAACAATAACAAAATTAGGAATGGCAGCATTTTATAGTTGCACAGGGCTTACAAGTTTCACAATTCCTGATAGTGTAACAAGCATTGGCGATGCAGCTTTTGCTATTTGTACAGGACTAACTTGTTTTGCAATTCCAAACACAGTTACAATACTTGGAGGAAGCCTTTTGCAAGGTTGTTCATCGCTTGAAACATTAACAGCACCATTTACTTCTCCATTTAATCGTGTAACAAATAGTCATTTAAAATATTACTTTCAAGCTACTGAAGGAGATGAACAAGAAATTCCTTCTTCATTGAAAATAGTTAATATTTCTGATGGCACTGTTGCTATTGAACATGCTTTTTATGGCTGTGCAGGGCTTACAAACATCACTCTTCCAACAAGTTTAACAAGTATAGGTGGCTCAACATTTTATGGTTGCACAGGGCTTACAAATATCATAATTCCAAGTGGTGTGACAAGTATTGAAAACTCTTCTTTCGAAAATTGCACAGGGCTTACAAATTTCACAATTCCTAGCAATGTGACAAGTATTGGAAATTTTTCTTTCAAGAATTGCACATTGCTCACAAATGTCACAATTGAAAGTGGTTTATTAAGTATTGGTGAAAGTGCGTTTAGTAATTGCATAGGGCTTACAAGTGTCGCAATTCCAAGTGGTGTTACAAGTATTGGTGCTTCAGCATTTGAGCTTTGTTCAGGACTTACAAGTATCATAATTCCAAATAGTGTTTCAACGGTTGGAACAAATGTATTATTTTACTGCTCGGCATTAGAAACATTAACTGCACCTTTCAAACCTGTTTATAGCACTAGTAACAATAGCTATTTAAGATTTTATTTTGGTGGAACCTCATACAATTCGGGATATAGTGTTCCAACTTCTTTGAAGACAGTAAACATTTCTAATGGCACAACAAGTATTGGTGACAGTGCATTTAACAGTTGCACTTCACTTACAAGTGTCACAATTCCAAACAGTGTAACAAATATAGGAAATCAATCTTTTTTAAAATGCTCTGAGCTTTCTAGCATAATAATCCCAGAAGGTGTTTTAAGCATTGGAAATTGGGCTTTTGGTAATTGCTCAAACTTAGCAAGTGTAATTTTTCCAGATTCTTTAACAACAATTAATGCTTATGCGTTTGCTGATAGTAATAATCTTAAAAATTTAAAAATTACTAAAAATGTAATTTCTATTGGAAAAGAGGCATTTTATGTAGCTCATGATATAGTTGTTATTGATTCAGCAACTATTGCTCAAAATTTAATTGATCAAGTAGCTTGTGGATATATCTTAGCACTATCCTCTTCTAAGGAACTTTTCATTTTGGATTCAATAAGCACAATTGGTGCTTATGTAATCAACACATCGAACTTCCACGCACCAGTTGTTGTTGAAATTGAAGGAGTTAACTACAAAAAGTTCGTTAAAGTTTAATATTTAATTTTTTGGTTTATTATTTTTTTAATAAAAACAGCGAATTGTATTTATTTTTTTGGTTGACATACAAAAACAATAGTATTAAGATTAAAAAATAGATTAATGCAATTATATAAATATAAATTAGTTGCATAAAATTTAAGTATTTTTGGTAAAATATTCCTGAAATTTATTATAATTGAGTTTAATATTTTATTATTTAGGTTAGTTTGAATATTGATTATAATTTTTCTTAAGTTTCAAGTTTTTAACCAATATAAACCAAGGAGAAAATGATGAAAATTAGTTTTAAAATTGCTTCTACCATTATGAGTATGTGCCTTGCACTTGTGGTTATGGGCTTTGCTGTTTGGGCTGCTTCAACTCAAACTCTTCCAGTGGTTAACACGGTAGATTTCACATCTATTCATGTTTTGTCAACAGTTACTGGAAATGTTACAGGAGCAAAGGCAGAAACATTTGCTAATTATGGTCCAGTTTCAACCCTTGCGGGCGACGATGAAGGTAAACTTGGAACATGGGCAATTGGCTCAGCAATGGAATTTGCTGATGAAACAGAGCCAATTGTAATTACTCTTACCATTGTAAACAATTCTGATGAAAGATCACTTTCATTTGAACTTAGTGGACAAGCTTACGCAGGTTTCAACGGAACAAATCTTGGTGATACAAACATTGATAGAACTTGTGTTTATTCAATAAACAATGCGACTCCAATTACAAATTCAACATACACAAGTGGAGCAATTAATGTTGAAGCACTCAAAACCGCTACAATAGTAATCACACTTGACATTTCTGACAATGGAAAAAGTGTTACAGCTTTCAATAACAGCTTAACAACAACACTTAGAAATGTTGATGAAACAATAGAAAGTTTTTCATTTAATCCTGTGGCAAAAACATTAACACTTGGCGAAGGAATCACTTTGACAGAAGAAAATATTCCAGAAATGATTGTTGAAAGTGAACCAGCCTTTTATGGACTTTATGAAGATGAATACTATACTCAAAAAATTGAGCTTCCATATTCAGGAGTAACAACTCTTTATGTCAAATTAGGTAATCCAACAAATTTAATTTTTAATCTTATTGCAGAAGATGAATACTCAGTTGCACAAGATCCATCAAATTGTGTAACTGGATCTGTTGAAATTCCAGATAAATATAATTCAAAAAATGTTACAACAATTTCAAGTGGTGCTTTTTTGGGTAATATGGAATTAACAGATATAATTATTCCAAATACCGTAACTGATATTGAAGAAAGTGCATTTTCTGGTTGCTCAAGTTTAAATAATGTAACAATTTCATCTAATTTGGAAGCAATTGGAAATCAATCATTTTTTAATTGTGCCAATATAACAAACATAAATATTCCAAACAAAGTGACAATTATTAGTGAAAGTGCATTTTCTGGTTGCACGGGATTAACTATATTAAACTTTTCTTCTCCATCAATTTTGTCAACGATTGAAAAACAAGCATTTATGGGTTGTTCTGGTTTAACAAACTTAGTAATTCCAAATAGTGTAACAAATATTGTTGAAAGTGCGTTTAATTCTTGTAGTGGGTTGACTAGTATAACTTTATCATCAAATCTGATAACTATTGGAAATCAAGTTTTTCAAGATTGCACTAATCTAACTGGTATCACAATTCCTAATAGTGTAACAAATATTGGGGCTTCTGCATTTTCTAATTGTTCAAGTTTAGTAATTGTAAATATTTCAAATAATATTTCGACTATTAGCGAAGGTTTGTTTTGGAGATGTACGTCAATTGCCACTATCACAATTCCAGATAATGTGACTTATATTAGTGCTTGTGCTTTTGCTGAGTGTTCAGGGCTTTCCTCTATAACAATTCCAAATGGTGTTATAAGTATTGGAAATGACGCGTTTTCAAGTTGCTCAAGTTTTACAAGTGTAACTATTCCAAATAGTGTAACTAACATTGGAGATTATGCATTTTGTGAATGTACAAATCTTACAAGTATTACAATTTCAAATGTTGTAGGAACTATTAATGAAGGTTTGTTTGCTGGTTGTGTAAACTTAACTGGTTTAATAATTCCAAATAGTGTAACAAAAATTGAAAGTAAAGTGTTTAGTGAATGTTCAAATCTTACAAGCATTACGATTCCAGATTATGTAACATATATTGGTGAACAAGCTTTTTCTAGTTGTAGTCAACTTGAAAATGTAGTTTTTTCAGAAGGACTTACAAATTTGGGAAATGGTATTTTTGAAAATTGTTCAAGTCTTATAAATATTACAATTCCAAATAGTATACAAAGTATTGGAATTGGATCATTTTATGGTTGTTCGGGTCTCACAACTATAACAATTCCAGAAAATGTTACAAGTATTGGAAATGATGCATTTAATGGTTGTTCGGGTCTCACAACTATAATAATTCCAAGTAATGTAACAAGTATTGGCTCTGAAGCTTTTACAAATACACAATGGCTTTTTAATCAACCAGACGGGTTAGTTTATGCTGGAAAGGTTGTGTATGGTTATAAAGGAACAATGTCAGTGGGAGCAACAATAACCTTGTTGTCTGATACAAAAGGAATTGCAGATAATGCTTTTAATTATTGCTCAAATCTCAATAGTATCATAATTCCAAGCAATGTGACGAATATTGGAAATGGTGCATTTTCTGGTTGTACAGGACTTTCAAACATAACGATTCCAGATAGTGTAACAAGTATCGGGAAAAATGCATTTTTTGGTTGTTCTGGATTTACAAGTATAATAATTCCAAATAGTGTTGAAAAAATTAATGATGGATTGTTTAATTATTGCACAGGACTTACAAATATAACAATTCCAGATAGTGTAACGAGTATTGGCTCTTCTGCGTTTAATAATACTTCATGGTATAATAGCCAACCAGATGGATTGGTGTATGCTGGAAAAGTGGCTTATAAATATAAAGGAATAATGCCTGCCAGCACTTCAATAACAATATTATCCGATACAAAAGGAATTGCAGGTGGTGCATTTTATAATTGTTCAAATCTTACTAACATTTTAATTCCAAGTAGTGTAACCAACATTGAGAGCGGTGCATTTATTGGTTGCACAGGACTCACTAATATAACAATTCCAAGCAATGTAGCTTCAATTGCATCAGAAGCTTTTTCTGACTGCATGAATTTATCAAACATTATTATAGACTCATCAACTATCGCTAGTGGATTTACAAATACAACGGATTATGGAAGTTTATTAAACAATTTCACAACAGGTAGTGAACTTTACATTTTGGACTCAATTGAAACAATTGGCTCTTATGTAACTGATTTGGCAAACTTCAATGCACCAGTTGTTGTTGAAATTGATGGAGTTAACTACAAAAAGTTCGTTAAAGTTTAATAACTAAATTATTATTAAAAAAATATGTATTTTAAAAATCCCATATAAAATTCGGTTATTATATGGGATTTTTGTTTGGTAAATATTTTTAAATATGTCGAATTTTGGATTTTAATATAATAAGATACAATCAAAATTTATGTCGTATTTTGTATTTTTGTTTGACATTTTCATTTCGTGGTACTAAAATCAAAAAATAATTTTATGTAAAAAACAATGAAAATAGGAAAAATTTAGCAATTTAGGTAAAAAATTCACATAAAAAAATAATTATGTGAAATTAGCACATAACAAAATAAATAGCAAAATTTGGTCAAGCATTTGTTTGCTAAATTTACCTAAAAAAATTAAAGAAGGAAAAAATATGAATATTAGATTTAAGATTGCTTCAACCGTCATGAGTATGTGCCTTGCACTTGCCGTTATGGGTTTTGCTGTTTGGGCAGCATCAACTCAAACCTTGCCTGTTACAAACACAGTAGATTTCACATCTATTCATGTTTTGTCAACAGTTTCGGGAACAGTAACGGGTGCAGAAGAAGGAACATTCACAAACTACGGTCCAGTTTCGACCTTGGCTGGTGACGAGGAAGGAAAACTTGAAACATGGGCAATTGGTTCAGCACTTGAATTTGCCAATGAAACAGAGCCAGTTGTGGTTACTCTTACAATTGTAAACAATTCTGATGAAAGAGCCCTTTCTTTTGAACTTAGCGGACAAGCTTATGAAGCTTTCAACGGCACAAATCTTGGCGACACAAACATTGACAGAACTTGCGTTTATTCGATTAACAATGCGACACCTGTTACAAATGCAACTTACACAAGTGGAGCAATTAGTATTGAATCACTTAAAACAGCCACAATCGTTATGACACTTGACATTTCAGATAATGGAAAAAGTGTCACAGGTTTTAATAACAGTTTTTCAATGACACTAAGAAATGTTGGTGAAACAACAGAAAGTTTTTCATTTAATCCAGAAACAAAAATATTGACACTTGGTGAAGGAATAACTTTGACAGAAGAAAATCTTCCAGAAATGATTGTTGAAGGCGAGCCAGCATATTATGGACTTTATGAAGATGCATCTTACACTCAACAAATTGAGCTTCCATATTCAGGAGCAACAACACTTTATGCCAAATTTGATAATCCAACAAATATGACTTTCACACTCATTAATGATGATTCTGAATATTCTGTTGAAAAAAATATATCAGAATTGCCAACTGGTGCAATTGAAATTCCTACTGAATATAATGGAAAAATTGTATCTACAATTCCAGCAGATGCTTTTTCTAGTTGCACAGGAATAACAAGCATGAAAATTCCAGTTAGTGTGACAACAATAGGTAGAGCATTGGTTGGTTGCACAGGGATCACAAGTCTTGAAGCCCCCCTTTCTTCACCATATAACATGGCTACAAACAGTTATCTTAGATATTATTTCGGCGGAACATCATATTCTGCTGGAGGCACTGTTCCAACTTCATTAAAAACTTTTGTTATTTCAAAAGGTGTCACTGCAATTGGTAACTATGCAACAAGGTCTTGTTCTTCACTCACTAATATTACAATTCCAAGCAGTGTAACAAGCATTGGAACATATGCATTTTATGGTTGTTCTGGATTAACAAGCATTGAAATTCCAAGCAATGTAACAACTATCTTGATGAGTACATTTAGAAATTGTACAGGACTCACAAATATCACAATTCCAAATGGTGTAACATATATTGATTCTTCTGCATTTTACGGTTGCACAGGATTTACAAGTATTATTATACCAAGCAGTGTAACAAGTATTGGCACTGGTGTGTTTAGCGGTTGTACAGCACTCGCAAGCATTACTATTCCAGATAGCTTAGTAAGTATTGGTAGTACTGCTTTTGATAATACTTCTTGGTATATTAACCAACCAGATGGATTAGTTTATGCAGGAAAAGTTGCGTATAAGTACAAAGGAATTATGCCAGAAAGCACTTCAATTACTTTGTTATCTGATACAAAAGGAATTGCAGGAAATGCTTTTGCTAGTTTCGTAAATTTGTTGGGTATAGAAATTCCAAGTAATGTGACTAACATTGGAGTAAGTGCTTTTTCTGGTTGTACAGGATTAACAAGTGTCACAATTCCAAATAGTGTAACGAGTATTGGTGATTCTGCTTTTATGAACTGCACAGGAATCACAAGCATTGCTACTTCAGACAGTAGCATAATAACAATTGGGATTTTGGCATTTTATGGTTGCACAGGGCTTACAAACTTTGTCATTCCAAACAGCGTAACGACTATCAAATCTCAAGCATTTGATAGTTGCACAGGACTTACAAGCGTCACAATTCCAAATAGTGTAATAACAATAGAAAGCAGTGTTTTTTCTGATTGTATAGGACTTACAAGCGTCATAATTCCAAACAGTGTAACAACTATTGGTATGAGTATATTTTCTGGTTGCACAGGACTTACAGAAATCACTATTTCAAACAGTTTAACAACAATTAGTCAAAATGCATTTTCTGGTTGCACAGGGATTTTAGGTGTTACAATCCCAAGCAGTGTTACAACTATTGGAGATGATGCATTTAATGGTTGTATTTCTCTCATAAGTGTTACAATTCCAAGTAGTGTTACAAGTATTGGATATCGAGTATTTAGTAATTGCACAGGACTCACAAGTGCAACTATTCAAAATAGTGTTGTAGCGAATACTGCTTTTTCTGGTTGTACAAGCCTTACAAATGTTAACATTTCAAGCAATGTTACAAGCATTGAGATTTGTGCATTCTATGGTTGTTCAGCACTCGCAAGTATTTCAATTCCAAGTAGTGTTACAAGTTTAATGACGAGTGCATTCTATGATTGTGCGAGTCTTATAAATGTAACTATTGATTCTTCAACTATTGCTAGTGAATTAACTAGTAGTTCAGCTTGTGAATATTTGATTAATTATATGGTGACGGGAAGCGAGCTTTTCATTTTGGATTCAATTGAAACAATTGGTTCATATGTAACTGACACAGCAAACTTCAATGCACCAGTTGTTGTAGACATTGGTGGAGTTAACTACAAAAAGTTTATTAAAGTCTAATTGAAAAATTAAAAAATCGACATCAACAAATGCATAAAAATGTTAGTCTGTCAATTCAATCACAGAAAATAACTTACTAATTAATTTATGATAATTAAAGATAGCTCTTAAATTTTGAGAGCTATTTTTAAAAAGTTTTCTTTTATATTTATTGTAATTTGAGAAATATTAATTTATTTTTATGAAATTTGCTATATAAATTTAACTGTTTAATAATATAGAAATAAGCCTTTAAATTTTTTGCTTAAATTCTTTCTATGAAACTTTATAAATTTATATTTTTGTTTATAACTTTATAACTTTTTTACATAAATTTGTGTCTTTTTATGTGATATTAATAAAAAAATACTTTATATATTTAAGCTAACAATGAAAGGTAAAAAAATATTTATAATTATAGTTTTTAAAAAAAGTAATAACCTGTATAAAAATGTTGAATTTTGTTTGCTTTAAAAATGATTATGGTATATAAATGTTAAATAAACAAATTTATTTTGTTAAATTGTTTTTTAATTACTTGTATTGTTTTAAATTATTTAGATAAAATATTATCATATTTAATTTAAAAAAATTCTAAAATCGGTTTAAAAACTGATTATAATTTAAGATCTTGTATGTTTTAGGAGGGAATCATGAAGTTTCGTTTAAAAATTGCTTCGACTGTCATGAGCATGTGTCTTGCACTTGTTGTTATGGGGTTTGCCGTTTGGGCAGCATCAACTCAAACTCTTCCAGTAACAAACACGGTAGATTTCACATCTATCCATGTTTTGTCAACAGTTACTGGAACTGTTACAGGAGCAAAGGCTGAAACATTTGCTAACTATGGACCAGTTTCAACCTTGGCGGGTGACCCTGAAGGAAAGCTTGGAACATGGGCAATTGGTTCAGCAATGGAATTTGCTGATGAAACAAAACCGATTGTGATTACTCTTACAATTGTAAACAATTCTGATGAAAGATCTCTTTCTTTTGAACTTAGCGGACAATCTTATGATGCTTTCAATGGAACAAATCTTGGAAACACAAACATTGACAGAACTTG
>Ga0172378_10002427_pt1 | contig 17474 bp, 13 predicted proteins | sample GrowelOW332metaG_FD_119755 | JGI IMG/M metagenome (GOLD analysis project Ga0172378, IMG submission 119755) | Groundwater microbial communities from an aquifer near a municipal landfill in Southern Ontario, Canada - Pumphouse #3_1 metaG | ecosystem: Environmental > Aquatic > Deep subsurface >... | reverse complement strand
CATTTAACCTTAAAAAAAACTTAATATATTTTGCCTTGTTTTCTATTGTTTTAATTGTTTCATCGTGTATATTAAGTTTTGTCGCAAGTGATATTGCTGAAAAATTTGAATTATCCGAAGGTTTTGCTGGAATGCTTTTTCTAGGAATTGCTACTTCTTTACCAGAAATAATAAGCACTTTAAACCTTATTAAATTGAAAAATTATAATCTTGCTTATGGTAATATAATAGGCAGTATTTTATTTAATTTATTTATTTTAGTAATTGCTGATGTTTTTTATTTTAATGGGACTATTTTTACTATAGATAATGCTTTGTTTATTTTAACTATAATTTGTTTTTTTTCTTGTCTATTAATGCTGTTAATTTTAATTACTAAAAATGATTGTTTTAAATGGCAACAAAAAAAGCTTGCTAAAAAAGAAATAATATCTTATAATGATGATTATAGAAAACAAATTATAATATATTCAATATTAACATCTATAATTATTGCAATTTTTATGAGCTATATGATTATTGCCCCTAATTTATAATTATTATAATAATTATTAATTTTAAAAACAAATAAATTTTTTAAATAAATTATGAAAATTATTTAGTTTATAAAATACTACTATAAAATTAAAAAATAAAATATTATGTATTTTATACAAAAAATTGAAATATTATAGATTTAAAATAAATGATTTTGAAATATAATTGAATATAATAATAAGTAAATTTTAATATAAAAATATTTTATTTAAAAAAACATTATTAACAAATAAATATTATGAATTAATTGAGTTTTGTTAAGAAAGAGGAAATTATGTGTTGCAAAGTCAAAGACATATTTAAGAAAATCGGGAATAAGTATTTTTTAACTTCAATAATGTTAATTACTATAGTATTTTTGGCTTTTTTCATCGGTTTAATTTCAAAACCAGTTGCTAATAATTGTAGTTATACGGGTGAATTTAATCTAAGCGATGATATCATTAAAATAAAATATAATTTATTTACTGACCATACAGTTAACATATATTATAACAATATCAAATTTGACACAAATAATTATTATTACTATTATAAAGATGGGATGGTTTTAATCAGTGAAACAGAAACAGATTCCTATGCAGATTTCTGCGAATTAATTAATTTAAACATTACAACAAATTCTGAATATTGGACATATAATGAGCAAATTTCTAAAATAAACTTTTTTAAAATGCAAATAATTGTTAATAATGAAGAAATTTTGTTATCTTGTGATGGTTCATTAATTATTACAATAATAATGGCTTTTATTATTTTCCTTTTGATAATTCTATCTCTTTTGTCATCAATCTCAAACTTAAAATATAATAAAGTAATTTTTCATAAAAAATATAAACTATGATTTTTTATTAATCAATAATTAATTTACCATTATTCTTATAATAATTTTTCTCTTTTGTCATCAATTTTAAAAATTAAATAAAAAATAGTAAATTTATATAGAAAATAGAAGTATAAAAAAAATATAGATATTAATTAATCTATGTTTTTTTTGTATTAATATTGGTTTTCTTCAAAAGAAGAAATTAATATATTCTATTAAATTTGTCTATGTTTTTTGTATTAATATTGGTTTTCTTTTATCTTTGAATTTAAATATAATTTATTTGATTTTTCTATATTTTTTATTAATTTTATTGACACTAAATTATGTACATCAATATTGTTTGCACCTTTTGTTTCTAAATATCCTGCTTTTAGCATGCTTCTTAAAGAAATGTCTTTAGCATTTTCTAAATTAACTTCTTTTCCAACAATTTTAACATTTGACAAGTCAATTTTTTCAGCTTCTTCTAGACTTAGATTTTGCCCAATAACATTAAGTTTGTTAAAACGAATGCATTGTGCATAATCTGCTATTAAACTTAAATCAATATTTATTAAATTAGGAAATGAAATGTTATATGCCGTATCTAAAAGCAAAATTCCGTTTATGGATTGTAAATTAGGAAAAATCATATTATGACAACCGGCTAAGCTGTTTCTTAATCCTGATAAATATTGCAAGTTATCAAAATTACAATCAGTGTTAGTTGCCGTAAAATTGCCCTGAACACATTCTAGCTTGTTATATATTTTAAATGTTTCTAAATTTTTAACTGATTTTAAATCAAAATCACTCCAGCATACAACCGTATTTTCATCAACATTTTCTGGTTTAAATGCAATTTGATCACTGCTACAATTAAAGCAATAAGATAAAATAGGGGGTATATTTACAAATTGCTCTTCTAGATGCAAAACGTTGGAATTTTTTATTCCATGATGAGGTCTATAATCACCGTGAACTAAATCTTTTAACATGTATAAAACATCATTTTTTTCCATGCTACCAAGTTTTAATTGATTAGTGTATTTTATTAACCTTCTATTCCACTCCTCTCGCTCTAGCCATAATAAACCATTCTGGATATTTTTGTTTTTATCAAGAAAATCTATGGTAACATCTCTATACTCTGCTTCAACTTCTTGTGCAAGATTATTAGAGATTCCCCTAACTTCTTTTAATTCATTAAATAACATTGAAATCCCAACATGTGGCTTGCCAGCGTTATCAATAAAAAGATAAAAGTCCCCTAGCAATAATTCTTCACCAGCAGTAGACTTAGTGCACCATTGCGTTCCTTGCACAAGTCTTGAAAGATATTCGATATCAGCATCATTCTTATTACCCTTGGAAAATTGAGAAAATTTTAACCACATACCTTTACCATTCGTTTCATATCCTTGCAGAATATTTTTTTTGCCTAAATCAATTGTTTTGCTATAATCAAGTGCTTCAAAATACAAAGTTTTAAAGTCAGTTATTTTTGCTTCATTTTTATATATAAAATCAAGCATATCTTTATTAAGAACCATAAGCCCACTAATAGTTTGACCTTTAACTCTTTTAGAAAAAACTGTGCAAACTTCTGATTTTATTAATTCTCTTTTATAACACTTTTTCAATGATTCTCTTAAAATTAAAGCTTTAAATGAAGGCTCATAATCACAGTTTTTTAATAATTCAACTAATGATTTGTATTGCTTAAATTGTGCTTCGCTAAAATTTTTAGCCATATTTGCCTTAACTTGTTCCTCATTTAATTCAAATACAGAATCATCTTGTATATCATCTCTATGTGCTTGCGTGGCTTTTAATTGCCCTGTATAATATCTATCTAAATTGCTATTATCTTTTATATTTATATCAAAAAAGTTTGGTTCGTTTGAAATTTGATATAATTTTTCTAAGTATTTATTACAAAGACTTTTAATTTCATCTTCTTCATTTTTTCTGCCACTCAATGTTATTTCCTTATCTTCATAACATAAATTTTCAACAAAAATTTGCTCCCATAGGTTAAGCTTAGGTTGATTTATTAAAATTCTTTTATTTATGGTAAGTTTCATTTTTTCTCCTTATTCTCTCACGAAATTATCTTCGTTTTCTTTAATTATTTTAACGCCAGATGCACTATTTAAATTTTTAAAATCCTTCAATCCAAAATCACTAATTATAATATTACTATTATTAAGGCATATGATATTTTGCCCTACGTATTTAATTTGTCTGACATCTATATATTCAGACTGTTCAATTTGAACACTTCTGCCAATTAAATATGTTGAATTTGCCAATAAATTTTTTGAATTAATTATTTTAAAATTACCACCTATTGTGTTTAATCCTTTTAAAGATAAAGTGTCAACATCATTAATCAATACGTCTGATATTACATTAACTACGTTCTTAAAATTCAAATTAAAACTTTCCTCAATCTGTATTTTTTCGCATTCAGTTAAGTCACTCGCTTGAATATTCGATGAATTTTCAACTGATACAAAAGATTTTACTTTATTTAAAAGGTTTAAAATAATATTGTTGGAGTTTACTATGATAACATTTCCCATAACTTCTTCAAGATTATAAAACTCTAAATCATTTTTATTTGATATATATAAATTTCCCTTAATAAGCTTAACATGAATTTTTTTGATTAATTGCTTGTTTTCAAAATTATCAATATTATAATTACACCAACAAACAACAACGTTTGGATCTAAATCTTTGGAATCAAATATTACTTCACTTTCTTTGCACTTATAAAACTTTGCGAAATGTGGTTTTAATTTTGTTATTACAGCATTTAAATTATCTTCATAGGTGTTAACTTTATCATACGTTAAATTGTCAGAAATTTTCAAATCTTCAATGATTTTTGGAACATCAGCTGAGTTAAATGTTCCATTATTCAATTGATTTGTAAAGTCGTATAATCTTTGATTTCTTTCTTCTTTTAAAATCCATTTTTTAGAATTTTTCAAATGACTGTTTTTCTTCAAAAACTCCAACGCAACTTCTCTATACTTTGGTTCAATTTCCTGAAAACAGTTTTGTGTCCCTCTGACTTCATCTATTGAACTACCTGTTAACTTCACTGCAATCCTTGTAAGATCACTATTGTCAACAAAAACGAAAAATTCACCCTCACCTAACTGTTTTTTAGCCAAATATTTTGTGCACCAAGTCGTTCCTTTAACATATTTTTCTAAACGCAACGCTTCTGCTTCTGCCTTTTGATAATCATCATATTGTTTAAATTCTATCCACTCACCTTTACTAAAACAGTTCAAGTCTAAGTTTACAGAATCTTTAACTGGATATATAATATTTTCAATAGCTTCAAAATATAAATCGTTAAAACTACTTAATTTTTTCTTATTAAAATAAATTATTTTTAATATATCAAAATTCATAGGCATCATTCCAACTGTGCTTTTATGAATTTCTCTTTTCACAACTTTGTTTATAATACTTTTATCCTTGGCTTCGGTTCTTGTGTATTGATATTTTAAAGTTTCTCTAAGCATCAATGCTTTAAATGCAGGTTCACAATGAATTGTTTTTATCATACTAACTAAATGTATGTATTCCTGTTGATGCTCAACTCTTATTTTCTCAGCTAATTCCTTCTTTTTAGATTCTAATTGCAAATCATTAATAGACTTAGTATATGCAGAAAAATCACCTTGTTCAAATAAAACTTTGGCTTCTCTTAAATAATATCTTTCAAAATCTGTACTATCTATTTCAATATTAAAAAAATCATCTTTACTGGCAATTTCGTAAAGATTTTCTAGATATTTATCAATTTGTTTTCTAATATTTATTTCGTCATTTTTTTTGCCATTTAATGCAAACTCTTTTGTCGTATAACAAACATTTTCAACAAATACTTTTTCCCAATATGTCAATTTTGGTTGATTTATTTTCAATCTATTATTAAAATTTAAAATCATATAAACAATCCCGCCTAATTTATACATGTATTTTATCAAAATTTATGTATTTTGTCAATATCTATACTAAATTTAAAATAAATATATATAGAAATATTTGTTTTATCAAGTGGTTTTAACTAAATAATTTATTTTTTTTATTTTATAATTATGTCATTTTAAAAAATTTTATAAGTCATTTCAATAATTAATATTGTAAAACTATATTAATCACTTATTTTTAACAAATCAATAGTTTTGCATAAAAGATAATCTATTATAATAAATTACGGTTTTAAAAAAACTATTGATTTTTATTTCAATAGTTTATATATTTTACGAAATGAAAAAATTTATCTTAAATTAAATTATTGATTTTATAAAAGATAATCTTTTCATTAATAATTCATGGTTATTAAAAAATTAAAGCACATATTTACTTAAATCGAATTTTTTTAAAGTTTGCGCTAATTCTTTTCTAACATATTCCCTGTCAATTACAATATTAGTTATAGGATGATCGCCACTTGCATTATAAGATATATTCTCAAGCAAGTTTTCAATAATTGTATGCAAACGTCTTGCCCCAATATTTTCACTTGTATCATTTTCTCTAACTGATATATCAGCAATCTCATCTATCGCTGTTTCATCAAATGTTAAATTAATATTATCCACTTTTAACAATTCAGAATATTGATATGTGATACTGTTTTTTGTCAATGTTAAAATATTTACAAAATCTTCTTTTGTTAAATTCAACAATTCAACTTGTATCGGAAATCTGCCAAGTAATTCAGGAATTAAATCTTCAATTTTAGATATATGAAAAGCACCTGCTGCTATAAATAAAATATAATCAGTCCTAATTGTGCCATATTTAGTTGTAACCGTGCAACCTTCAATAATTGGAAGAATATCCCTTTGCACTCCCTCTCTTGATACATCAGGTCCATTCTTTGAACCTTTGCTTGCAATTTTATCAATTTCATCAATAAAAACAATACCCTCTTGTTCACAACGTTTTATTGCTTCTGCTTTTACTGTATCCATATCTATAAACTTGTTGCTTTCTTCATTAACTAAATAATCACGTGCAAGTGCAACTGACATTTTTTTTGATTTTTTTCTTTGTGGAAAAATACCCCCTAACATATCACCTAAGTCCATTGTTCCCATGCCGGGCATAATTTCAACTTGCTTTGGTGCTTCAACAACTTCAAGTTCAATCGTATAATTATCTAAATCACCGTTTTGATAGTCTTTTTTAATCTTTTCTTTTAAATCAATTAAATCAGTTGCTGGTTCTTCTTTATTTTTAGCACTAATAATCATGTCTATTAATTTTTTATTAACAACTTCGAAAGTCTTAGACTTTACTTCTTCAAATTTTTCTTCTTGAACTAATCTAATTGCAACTTCCATTAAATCTCTTATGATACTTTCAACATCACGCCCAACGTATCCAACTTCAGTAAACTTAGTAGCTTCAACTTTTAAAAAAGGTGCTTTCACAAGTTTTGCAAGTCTTTTTGCAATTTCTGTTTTACCAACACCTGTTGGTCCTTTTAAAATTATGTTTTTGGGAGTAATATCTTCTTTTAATTCTGCGGGCAATTTGCTTCTTCTGTATCGATTTCTTAAAGCAACCGCAACTGCCTTTTTCGCTTTTTCTTGACCAATAATGTATTTATCTAATTCTTCAACAATTTGTTTTGGTGATAAAATTTCCATTCTATATCTCCTCCACTAAAATATTTTTGTTTGTATAAATGCAAATATCTGATGCAATATCCATTGATTTTAAAGCAATTTCCTTGGCACTATAATTTGTGTTTTGTATTAATGCTTTTGCAGCAGCGTATGCAAAATTACTGCCTGAACCAATTGAACAAATACCATCTTCTGCTTCGGTAACATCACCAACACCAGAAATTATAAGCAAGTTTTCCTTATCTGCTGCTATTAATTGTGCCTCTAATTTACGCATATATTCGTCCCTTCGCCAATGTTGTGCTAATTCAACCGCACTTCTTAAAAGATTTCCTGAATATTTTTGAAGCATTTCTTCAAATCTGTCAATTAAAGTTAAAGCATCAGCCACTCCCCCTGCAAATCCAACTATTACCTTATCATTGTATATTCTTCGAACTTTAATCGAGTGTGCCTTAAAAACTGTATTGCTAATAGTTGCTTGACCATCGCCAGCAATTACTGTTTTACCATCTTTTTTTACAGCTAAAATTGTAGTTCCATATATTTGTTCCATTCTATTCTCCTTCTAATTTTGTTGGTTTATCCCAAGTCAAATAGTCGCAATCAGGGTATCCACTACAACCATAAAACATTTTTTTGCTTTTACTAAATCGTTTTACCAAAGGTTTGCCACATTTTGGGCAAAGAAATTCTTCATCTTTCTGTATACTCATAATATTTTTACATTTTGGATAATTTGGACAAGCTAAGAAATCGCCATATTTCCCATGCTTAATTACCATATTACTTCCACATTTAGAACATTTAACATCGCTCTCTACTACTTTTTGTTCTTCGATTTTGATTATTTTATCATCTTCAATTTTAACATTTTTCAAAATGTTTTTACAATTAGGATAATTGCTACATGCTAAAAATTTGCCAAATCGCCCCTCACGGATTACCATTGGCTTTCCACATTTATCACATATTTCCTCTGTTTTTATCGGTTCGTTTTTCAATTTTTCCACTTCTCCTGCTTTTTTTAATTGTTTTTGAAAATATTCCCAAAATTTTCTGATTACATCATTCCATACTATTCCGCCTTCTTCAATTGCGTCTAGTTTATTTTCCATCTGTGCCGTAAAAGAAACATCCATTATATCAGTAAAATTATCTACTAAAATATCTGTAACTTTAAACCCAAGTTCTGTAGGTATTAAATATTTTCCTTCTTTGTCTATATAAGTTCTATTTTGTAAGGTTGATACTGTTGGAGTATATGTTGCTGGTCTGCCGATTCCCTTTTCTTCCATCGCCTTAACTAAACTTGCTTCTGTATACCTAATAGGTGCAAGCGTAAACTTTTGCTCTGGCTTTAATTCATCAATTATTAATTCATCACCTTCTGTCAAATTTGGTAATTTTTCCAAGGCTTCTTCATTTTCTTCGTATGCCTTATAAACTTTCATAAATCCAGCAAATACAAGAACTTTTCCATTCGCTTTAAATATATAATCCTTGCTTTGACTTGCTAGTATTTCAGCAGTAACCACATTAAATTTTGCATTTGACATTTGACTTGCTAAAAATCTTTCGTAAACAATTTTGTATAATCTATAAATATCTGTGGGGACTTTATCTTTGATATTTAAGGGCGTCAACTCAATATTAATTGGTCTGATCGCCTCATGTGCATCTTGTGCCCCTTTTTTTGATTGATAAATATTTGGTTTTATTGGGCAATATTCCTTGCCAAATTCCTTTATAATATAATCCTTTGCTTTATCCATTGCCTCTGGGGATACTCTTGTGCTGTCGGTTCGAATATAAGTAACTAATGCTGTCTTGCCCTCACCTTTTATTTCAACACCTTCATATAAATTTTGTGCAACACTAGTGGTTTTTTTAAGTGAAAATCCTAATTTGTTTAACGCATCTTGTTGCATCGTGCTTGTAATGTATGGTGCATTAGGTCTGCTGATAGATTCGCCCTTTTTAATAGATTTAACATAAAATTTAGCATCTTTTAAATCATTTAAAATAGCAGTCATTTCATCTTGATTATTAATTTTAGCTTTTTCTTTTCCTATGTTTGATAAAATACTTTTGAAAATTATTTTTTCTTGTTCTTGCTTTGTTTCTTTTTTATGTGAATTAAGCGTTAATGTCCAATACTCCTGAGGCTTAAACGCTTTTATTTCTCTTTCTTTATCCACAACTAATTTTAGAGTTACTGATTGAACTCTGCCTGCACTTAATTTTGGCTTAATTTTTTTGCATAAAAATGGCGAAAGTTTATAACCAACTATGCGGTCTAGCACCCGCCTTGCTTGTTGTGCATTAACTAAATCAATATTTATAGCTCTAGGATTTTCTAACGCCTTTAATAAAGCAGTTTTTGAAATTTCATTATACTCTAATCTGCATTTATCATTCACATCAATATTTAATACATGTGCTATGTGCCAAGATATCGCCTCACCTTCTCTATCCAAGTCGGTTCCAAGATAAATCTTGTCTGCTTTTTTAGCTTTTTGTATCATTTCTTTAATAATTACTTTTTTGTCTGGTAAATCAACATATTTCGGCTCAAAATTATTTTTAAAATCTATTGCCGTTTCCTTTTGTGGCAAATCTCTAATATGCCCCATTGAAGCAAATACTTCATAATCTTTGCCTAAAAGTTTTTTTATAGTTTCTACTTTACCAGCACCTTCTATAATAATTAAATTCATTAAATCTTACTCCTTAAAGTTAAATGTATAAATATTTCCTGCTAATTTTTTAATTAGACCTTTGATTTCTAATTTCGTTAAAGTGGAAAGCAAATTTTTTGCATTAACCTGCAACTTTTTTTGAATTTCATCAAAACTAATCGGTTCATGCTTAACTAATTCAATAATGCCCTGTTCTAAGTATTCTAACTTAATATCCATGTTTTTGTCAATTATTTTTAAAGGAATAACATTAAATTCTTTTAATATGTCATTAGGTTCCAATACAGTAATGGCTTCTTGATTTTTAATTAACTGATTTGTCCCTTGACTTGCTAAGCTATTAATATTAGCAGGAACGCAAAACACATCTTTATTCTCGCTCTCTGCATATGCTTTTGTAATCATTGTTCCGCTTTTGCTCCCAGCTTCAACTATTAGTATTCCGTTACATAGCCCTGCAAAAATTCTATTCCTTTGCGGAAAATTATATGATAAATATTCAACTTTTGGTTGATACTCGGAAATAATTAAACCTTTTTCAGAAATCAAATTAAATAAATTTGAATTTTCAGTTGGATATACGTTATTTAACCCGCCCGCGACTATTGCTATAGTGTCACCCTTAACATCTAAGGCACTTGTATGTGCTCGTGTATCAATTCCAGCTGTTAATCCACTCACAATCGTGAAATTATTTTTGCAAAGTGATTTTGTGAATTTTGTGCACACCTCTAATCCATAATGAGTGCAATGCCTTGTGCCAATAATACAAAAACAAAACGTTTTTAATAATTCTATCCGTCCTTTGTAATACAATACAAAAGGTGGATTTATCATTTGTTTTAAAGAATCGGGATATTCATCTGAATAATAAGTAATCATTTTAACATTAGATGATTCAACATCTTTAATAAATGTATCAATTATAGCCTCATCATGTGCAAGTTTTAAATTATTATAACAATCAATATCTAACAATTTTTTTATTAAATCCGATTTTTCAAAAAATTGATTAAACAAAGCACAAGGACTTTGAAATAATCCTAGAAGCTCTTTTTTTCTTTTGTATGTAATTGAATTAACAATTTCCAACCAAATTAATGCTTTATCATTCTTATTAAACATATCTTTCTCTTATTTTATTTGTATTTTTCTTATATTTTTTTTATCTTTTTATTTTTTGATTATTTAATTTCTTATTTAATTATTCTCTTAAATTTTTTTATTTTAAAAATTTTTATAAAACACGTCTTAATTTATTGTTATATTATATTTAAGTTTACAAACGATATGCTATGACTTCTGTCACGTGCCACATGATTTTTTAATTATTTTAATATTTAAATTTCTACTTAATTATTCTATTACATTATATACTTTTTATCTAAAGAACGATATCCTATGGCTTCTGCTATGTGCTCCATTTCAATATTTTCTGAATTTTCTAAGTCTGCAATAGTCCTAGATACTTTTAAAATTCTATTATGCCCTCTAGCACTTAAATTTAATGTTTCGAATGCTTCTTTTAATAAACTTTCCGAGTCATCATCTAATGAACAAAACTTTTTAATTAAACTTGGCGACATTTGAGAATTTGAACAAATATTATATTCCTCATAACGCTTTAATTGAATATTTCTTGCAACATTTACACGTTTTCTAATTTCGCTTGATGGTTCTTCATCACCATTGTTTGACAATTCATCATAGCTAACACCTTCAACTTCCATATGAATGTCAATTCTGTCAAGCAATGGTCCGGATAATTTATTTAAATATTTTAAAATTTGTGATTGCGAACATCTGCAAACATGATTTAATGAGCCATAATATCCACATGGACACGGATTCATTGATGCAAGTAATGTGAAATTAGCAGGATATTCAACAGATAATTTGTTTCTTGAAATTGTTATTACACCATCTTCAAGAGGTTGCCTTAGCGTTTCCACGGTGTGCCTTGGATATTCAGGTAATTCATCTAAAAACAAGACTCCATTATGTGCTAAACTAATCTCACCAGGTTTTGAGTTTGTTCCACCGCCAATCAAAGCAACAACAGTTGCCGTATGATGAGGTGAACGAAAAGGTCTATTAACTATAATTCCATCGTGACTGTCTAAGACACCAGCCACACTATGTATTTTTGAACATTCTAATGCTTCTTTAAATGTTAAATCGGGTAAAATGCTTGAAAAACACCTCGCAAGCATTGTTTTGCCTGCCCCTGGTGGTCCAATCATCATCACATTATGCCCGCCAGCAGCCGCAATCTCAAGTGCACGTTTTGCTTTTGCCTGCCCTTTAACAAATTTAAAATCATTTACATTATCCGTTGATTTTAAACAACTTGAATATTTTTTATTCACAACAGGAAAAAGTAATATTTTATGATTTAAAAAATCAACTATTTCATTTAAACTATCAACTGCATAAACCTCTAGCCCCTCAATATAACTTGCCTCATCTTCATTGTCTTTTGGAATAAAAATTTTATTAATTTTCAATTCTTTTGCAGCAATTAATATAGGCAAAACACCATTAATTTTTCTTAGTTTTCCAACTAGCGACAATTCGCCTAAATAAGCAAATTGCTGTGCATTACTTTTATCGACTTCCTCCATCGCACTCAAAATTCCAAGAGCAACTGCAACGTCATATATAGAGCCCTCTTTTTTAGTGTCTGCCGGTGCTAAATTTATTGTAATTCTGCCTATTGGATACTTATAACCACTATTTTTTATACCTGCTCTTATTCGTTCTTTGCCTTCTTTAACTGCAGTATCAACAAGCCCCACCGTTTCATAACAAGGCATACCTACGCTTATATCAACTTCAACTTTAACAATGTAACCTTCTAATCCGTTGAGTCCAAAACTGTTAACTATGGATAACATAATTTTCTCCTTTTAATAGTTTTTTTAAGCCATTTCCCAAGGGAAAACAATCCAATAATTTTCATTTGAAAAATCTAATGCATACATAAAGTCATCTTCGTGCAACATGTTTTTATTTACATTAACAAGTGTAACATTAAAAACTTCTTTAGCTCCAAATTCTTTAATTACTTTTTTTGCAAGTATCATGGACCTGCCCGTATCACAAATATCATCAACAATTAATACTTTTTTATCTTTTAATACTTGTTCATTTGTAATACCCAAATTTATAGGTTCTTTTAACTCCGCGTTTTGACCACTATTAACTGCACTTTTAAGATGCAAACAGGAATAATCACTTACACCTATCCTATCTCCAACTAAACAAGCAAAGGTCAATCCGCCTTTTAGTAGTGGAACAATAACATCAAATTTTAAGCCTTTATTTTTAATTTGCCGTGCAATTTTATCTGCCCCTTTAACTACTTCTTCGAATTTCATCAAATATAAATTTCTTTCCATTTTTATATCCTTTTCTTAATTTTATAATTTAAAATAATGGTGAAAAAATTTCACCATTCAATTATTCTTTTGAATTTAATTTTATAACTTTTGGGCATAATGTTTTCCCAAATTGTTTTAAATCATTAAGCACTTGACTGCTAATAACCTTAGGAACTACATTAATGGTTTCCATTTTTTCAATACTAATTAATCTAGGCTCATAATAGCCTTTGGCTTGCTTATCTACAGAAAATTCTTCACCTTGTCCTGTTCCAAAAATCCCATCAACCCATTTACATAAATAATAATGTTGATATGCAGTTGGAGTCTCACATTCGTAGACTTTTTTAACCACCTCAACATTTATGCCGAATTCTTCTAAAACCTCTCTAATAACGCACTGTTCCAATGATTCGCCTTCCTCTCTTTTACCTCCTGGAAATACATGATACATCCTTGCCCCCTTAACTCGAAACATAAGCATTACTTTTTCTTCTTCAAAAATAATGGCACGTGAACTAACTCTTTTATCCATGCTGTTATTATAGCATATTAAACCAACGTATAGCAAACATTTTTTTATAATTCATTTTTTATTTTTTTTCATATTTAATTCAAATAATTGTCTAAAAAATATTATTATTTATTATAAAACTAAAAAAACTTGAAATTAAAGCGACAAATTTAAAAGATAAAATTAATAAAAAATAAAAAAACTTTTGATAAGATAAAAGCTAATATTTTTTTGTGCTTAATTATTGTAGTAATAGAAAACTTTTGTTTTATTGTTGTTTTAATAAAAAACATTTTGAATTATTAATAATAAAAAAACTGCTAACTTACCTTGTTTAGCAGTTGTTTTAATATTTAACTTTGAATATATCATTATTAATAAAAAGTGACAACTTCTTTAATAACATTTGTTTTAATTAGAAACTTAAAATTAATAATTAAAAAATAATTACTTTTATTGTTTAGAAGTTATTTAAACAGAACTTTTAATATACTTTAATAAAAACTAATAATTTTTTATTTTTTAGCAATTATTTAAAATAGAATTTTTGATACTTTAATAAAAACTTCCAAATTTTATTCTTCAATTGTTATTTTATATGCAACTTTTAATATATTGTTATTATAAAAAACTGCTAACTTTCTTTGTTTAGCAGTTATAATAAATTATTATTTTTTTTCTTCTGTTTCAGTCATTTTTTCAATTTCTGATTTTGATTCCTTCTTTGTTATGGTGTTTTTATTTTTTGTTTTTTTAGCTAATGTTGCGTTTTTAGTATCAATTGAAATTTCATCTTTTTTTACTTCTTGCAATTTTGCTTTGTCATCTTTCACTTCCGCAATATCACGCTTTTCATCAACAAAATCTGACTTAGTTTCATTGAAATCTTTTTTATTATCGATAACTGGCACTTCAATGTTATAAATAGAGAAAATATCAATTGTTAAAAATGAAGTGTTTTTGCCCTCACCAGTTTCAACAACTGCAACTTTAATATTATTGATTGTTTTTAATTCAATAATTTTGCCATAAATCCCACTATATGTCTTAATTTTATCCCCAACTTTTAAATTATCAACAAAAGTTTGAGCAACTTGTTGTTCTTTTTTACGTCTAACACTCCCCGTAACCAACATTATCACAATAAATGCAATTAAAATTATAAAAATACCATATGTTTCGAAAAATCCTGAACTTTCCAATAGATTAGTAATCATTATTTTCTCCTTTATAACATTTTATCATAATTTTCATTATTTCACAACTTAATTTGCGTAAAAAATTTGATTTTTAATCATTTTTTATTTAATTTTTTGTAACTTAAACAGTAAATTTTGACTTTTGTATAATTCTTTCATTTTTCAATTTTTCCATTGTGGAAAATTTTTCCATAAATTCATTTCTAAAATCCAGCAACCTATCTTGTCTTATTGCTGACTTGATGTCTTCCATTAAATTAATTAAAAATGATAAATTATGAATACTTAACAAAATGCTTCCTAACGCTTCATCTGCATTAATTAAATGTCTTATATATGCTCTTGTGAAATTTTTGCAAGTATAGCAATTACACTTTTCATCAATTGGTCTAAAATCTTCTTTGAAATTTGCATTTCTTATGACTAATCTACCATATGTTGTTATTGCTGAACCTGTTCTTGCGATTCTTGTTGGTTGCACACAATCAAACATGTCTACGCCTCGGATAACGCCATCTAATAAACAATCTGGACTGCCATGTCCCATCAAATATCTAGGAATGTTTTGAGGAATGTTTTTTGTTAGCAATTCAACAACATGGTTTTTCTCATCTTTGCTTTCTCCAACTCCTAAACCACCTATGGCAATACCATTAGTGGCAAATGGCAAACATTCCTCTAAGCTTTGCAAACGTAAATCATCAAACAAATTCCCTTGAACTATCGGCCATAATGTTTGGTTATCATTTTTATGTGCTTCAAAACACCTTTTTAACCAAATATGAGTTATCCTGTCTGATTCAACTATTTCCTTATAACTTGCACCATACTCTGTGCTTGAATCAAATGCCATAATTATATCAGCACCCAAAGCATTTTGTATTTGAATTGATAACTCTGGTGACATAAATTTTTTTTCACCACTAATATGTGAACGGAACTCAACACCTTCTTCGTTTCTCTTTTTCATATTGGTAAGAGCAAAAACTTGATAACCACCACTATCTGTTAGGATTGGTTTATCCCAGTGCATAAATTCGTGCAGTCCCCCTGCTTTTTTTATTAATTCATGCCCCGGTCTTAAAAACAAATGATATGTGTTTGCAAGTATAATTTGTGCCCCCATTTCATGTAATTGTTTTTCTGTGCAACATTTTACAGTCGCTTGTGTGCCAACTGGCATAAAAACAGGCGTTTCAATAATTCCGTGTGGAGTTGTATATAATCCTATTCTAGCCCCAGTTTGCTTGCATACGTGCGTAACTTCATATTTAAATTTCATCAATTTCCCTCTTTTCGCTGTCTTCCTCTATTTCGTTTTTAAGTTTTTCTAATTCTTGAATTTTTTCACATGTTAAACTTTTTCCTAGATGCTTGTATGCACCCTCCAAAGCAATACGTCCTCGACCTGTTCTTGCAATAAATCCGATTTGCAATAAATATGGTTCAAAAACATCTAATAAAGTTATTGGATCTTCACCAGTACTTGCACTTAATGTGTCAATTCCAACTGGTCCACCATTAAATTTATCTATAATGGTTGACAAAATTTTTCTGTCTGTATAATCAAGCCCTAATTCATCAATTTCCATCATGTTTAAGGCTTCATTTGCAACTTCTGGTGTAATTCTGCCCTTTGATTTAATTTCAGCAAAATCTCTTACTCTTTTTAAAAACCTATTTGCAATTCTTGGTGTCCCACGCGATCTTAATGCAATGATTTTAGCGGAATCATCATCTAATTCTAATCTAAATATATTTGCAGATCTTTTTAATATTTGTGCCAGTTCCCCATAATTATAAAGTTCAAGCCTTGATAATACCCCAAATCTATCTCTTAATGGTGCTGACAACATGCCAGCCCTTGTCGTCGCCCCGATTAAAGTAAAAGGTTGAAGTTTTAACCGCATGCTTCTTGCACTTGGTCCTTTACCCACAATAAAATCTAGGGAATAATCTTCCATTGCTGGATATAATATTTCTTCAACCGTTCTTCTTAATCGATGAATTTCATCAATAAAAAGAACATCATTTTTGCCTAAATTCGTCAAAATTGCCGCAAGATCAGCGGCATGCTCAATGGCTGGTCCGCTCGTTATTTTAATTTCCGCACCTAATTCATTCGCTATGATATGTGCTAATGTTGTTTTGCCTAGTCCAGGCGGTCCAAACAATAAAACATGGTCAAGTGCTTCCTTCCTTTTTTTTGTAGCTTCAATATATATGCTTAAATTTTCTTTTAATTTTTCTTGCCCAACATATTCACTTAAAAACTTTGGTCTTAAACTATTTTCAACATCCAAATCAGTTAAATTCTTCGTGCTTGTTATAAATCTATTATCTTGTGTTTCCATTATTTACCTCAACCATTTAACATTCTAAAAGCACGACTAACTAATTCTTCAACACCACTTACTTCTTTTGCCAAATTTCTAACAATTTTTTGAGCTTCATTAAATGGAACACCTAGTCCCACTAATAAATCAATTGCTTCGATTATATCTTCCCTTTGATTGTTAAATTCTTGATTATTTGAATTTAATCCATTCGTTATAAGTTCCTTAAAATCAAATTTATCTTTTAATTCAACAATTATACGTTCCCCCGCTTTTTTGCCAATGCCCTTTGCCTTGCATAATGAAGTGGCATCTTCATTTACAAT
>Ga0172378_10002425_pt1 | contig 17481 bp, 15 predicted proteins | sample GrowelOW332metaG_FD_119755 | JGI IMG/M metagenome (GOLD analysis project Ga0172378, IMG submission 119755) | Groundwater microbial communities from an aquifer near a municipal landfill in Southern Ontario, Canada - Pumphouse #3_1 metaG | ecosystem: Environmental > Aquatic > Deep subsurface >... | reverse complement strand
AGGCTGGCCGCCATCTGTTTATAGGGAAAAAGCTGCTGCTGCAAAAACTGCGGCATGAATAAATTTAGGGTATTTAGGGACTGCACTAATATTGACTTTTCCACTTCCCGCGGGTTTCCATACACGCTGTAAGGGACGCTTGAGAGGATTGACTGGAGCCTCTGCATGAAGGAGTCAACATTGCCCTTCTCTACATCCTTCACAAAATTTTCAACATAAGTTCCGGTCTTTCCTGATTCAACATTTGTCGCCACAGGAAGAAGGTTGTACAAAAAGCCGTACTTTACTTCCTCGTTGGGGAACTTCAAAGTGTAGCTTCTGAAACGCTTGTCATAGTCCTTTATTGTAAGGTAGCCTGACTGGTACAAAAGAGGCTCAACGCTGCCGTAGTCGTACCTGTACTCTGAGAAGGCGTCCTCAGGGGCTGTAACTCCGTCTACCATCTGCCGTATGTCAAAGTTGTTTTTCTCAATTCCTTTTATCAGAAATGTTGGAGTGCCTGTCTGGAACCAGTAGTAGCGGAAGTCGTTTTTGCTGAACGCATTCAGAAGGCTGAACGGATTGTACATTCCCTCAGCGAACTGATAGAAGTGGTAGCCGTCGTATGTCTGCTGAAGCTTTCCAAGGCACTCTTTTTCTGTAAGATCATTTTTCTTTGCAAGCTCTTTTATCTCTTCCTTGAAATTTTTCACAAGCTCTGTTTCTGAAATGCCGCATATTACGTTGTACTGCTCGTCCATGCTTATGTCGTTAAGATTATTCAAGTCGCTGAACACGCTCACCAGCGCGAACTTTGTGACTCCTGTCAAAAATGCAAAACGGATATGAGCGTCCTCTGACTTTATCACGCCAAAGAAGGCCTTTAGTGCCATGCGGTTTTTTTCCTGAAGCTCTGGATTTTCAAGTGTCTCTAGAAGTGGCTTGTCGTACTCGTCCACTAGAATCACGCACTGCTTTCCTGTTTTTTTGTGTGCTGTACGGATCAATGTCTTGAATCTATTTGAAAATGTTGTGTCGTTTTCATCTCTTCCCCACTTTTCCTCAAAACAGCGAAGGCATGAGTCTAGATTGGAATCAAGCCCGTCATTCTGTGAATAGTTCGCTGCATTAAGGTCGATGTGGAACACAGGATACACCTGCCATGCGTCACGATCTTCTCTTTTGGCTCCATCCTCCTCAAGCTTCTCTATTGCAAGCCCTTTGAACAAATCATTCTTGCCTAGAAAATAGGACTCAAGAGTTGAAAGAAGAAGGCTCTTTCCAAAGCGGCGCGGTCGTGAAAGGAAGTAGGGCTTTCCTTCTGTGACTAATTTATATACAAAGGCTGTTTTGTCAACATAGACAAAACCTTTTGTTCTGAGGTCCTCAAAATTCTGTATGCCGATTGGCATGTATCTCTTTTCTGACATAGTTAAATATTACCATAGTTCTTATTTTTTTTACAGGGTAGATTCTTATAGTCGCATAAACTGCGGTTTAGCGGACTAGGAAAATCAATCAAAACTTATAAATATTCATATTTTTATCTTATTTCTAACTGAACATAAAAATATTCACAATGATTTTGATTCACTACAGAAAAACTATATTTTGAGAGATCTTGTCCAATATCAAAGTCAAAAATAATGTAATTAAATTAATAGATAAATTTTCTTGCATCTAGTTTTTTATCAATAACAAATTTTATTTTCATTTTTCCTTTTATTGTTTCTTTGGAACTTATCTTGATTGCATCGGGATATACAGGAGAATATCCCCAAGAACCATACCAACCGCCGTTGCTTTTTTCATAGAGTTTAAAAATATAGGTTTTCTTTTCTATAATGTTCTTTTCATATTTAATTTCTTCATATTGAAAATCATTTTTTCTTTCCATATCATAAAACCAAACAGGTGTTTTATCATTGTTTGTTATTTTATAATTAATCAAAAAAGAAATTTCTTGTTGATTATCATCTAGAAAATTAAAATCTGTTTTCTCAATAGTCCATTTAGAATCTATTTTTTTTGCATCCACGAATGTTATTTGAATAAATAACATTACTAGTAAAAATATTGTATATTTCACACCTAACTCTCCTAATTAATTAAAAAGAAATGTGTTTTTTATCTGACATACGTTTCTGATATTTAAATCCAAATGTTATACCAGAAACCTTACCTTGAATTTCACTTCTTATAAAATTTTCAATAGTCACTGCATTACCTGCTCTTCCAAATACCATAGGTTCTGCGTGTCCTGCAATTTCATGCATCAGTATTTCTGCAGGTGTTGCTACTTGTGCATAACCATTTCCTCTTGGATCGATTTTAGATGATTTATTTGTTATTGATATGTTCATTATTTTCTGATTCATATTACCATATGTATAACCTGGCATTTCATCTCCACTTCTTGTTTTAGGCAATGGAATTTCTTTACCATTTTCGTCAGTGTATGTATTCCCTATTTTTATTGTAGTCGTACCTGTATCAATCAAATTATTAACAGCGTTTGAATACTGAATAGATCCATACTGATTTTTATTATTTCCATCTTTAACTAACTTGTTATTATCAATTTTATATGTTTGTTCAGATAAAGAATTAATCATATTCAATAACGCTTTCTTTTCTGTGTCAGAACCTTCAATATCTATTTCATTTCCATCCGGGTCCACATACTTCACAGGGTTGTTCCCCGCGTAGTGGTATAAATCGCAATTTATTGTATTAAACACGCCACCCATTCCCGGCAGGCTCTGGTTATGCTTCTTTGCCTCGTCATCTGTAGGTGCCTGAGGTATGTAGTCGCCAAGAGCCGGGTCCGTGCTTAGCCACCTTGAGTACTTTGGATCCATGTAGCGCGCGCCGTAGTAATACAGCCCTGTCTCGCTGTCCATCTCCTTTCCTGTGAACCTGTACGCCACGCCCTCGAACCCGTGCCTAACCTTTTCAACCCAAAGCTCGCCGTAAGGCGTGTACTCTATTCTCTCGTACTCCTCGCCCCTCCAGTCGGTGACAAGCTGCGCGCTCCCTAAATGGTCGGCGTGGTACCAGTATGTGTTGTACTTCTCATACTCCGTGCCGCCGTCGTGCCACCAGTTGTTCTTTGTGGCGACCCTTGAGCCTCCTATGAATATGTGCTTTGTCTGCCTCATGCCCATTGCGGTAGAGCTCATCTGCCACATGTTGTTGAAGTACATGGTCTCGCCAGCGCTGCTGCTCTTCACAGCCCTTTGTCCGTCCTCTCCGTAGCGGTAGCTCACGACATACCCGTTTTCAACGCTTGAGCGCAGCAACCCCCTTTCGTTCCATATATAGGTTCTTGAATAAGAGGCTGTCTCTACGCCTGGCTGGTTTGGAAGCGCTATTCCATAGTCCATTGAGTAAATATTGTCGGAAAGCTCCACGTCGTGCCTAAGCTCGTCCAGTGTGGCCTCGCGGTCTATGCGCTCGCTGGTCAGGCTGCCGTTTTCATCGTATGTGTAGTACATATTATCGGCGCTCTCTGTCCGGTGGGCATAGCCTGAGGCGTATTTATATTGGAAGCTGTAGTCAAGGTCGCTTGATTTGTGCTGGCAGACAGGTTCTAAACATTTATTCATTCATTTTATTAAACTATGTATTTTCTATTTTGTCAAAAGAAATACATTGCTCGTAAATATTTGCAACCCTTTCAATTTATTTCCCATTCACACATAAATCTATTCCATAAATTGAGATAAAGTTATATAATTTAAATGATGCCGGTGGCAGTACGGGTTAAATCCCTATAAAAGACTTGCTTAAGCAAAGTGGCTGGAGTACGTATTAATCGTACAAGGAGAATTACATTATGGCTAACAAAATCACAATTATTGGCGCGGGTTCAGTAGGTTCAACAATCGCCTACACTCTTATGGTAAAAGGTATTGCATCAGAAATTGTTCTGATTGATATCAACACACAAAAGGCTCTTGGAGAAGCGCTTGACATTCGCCAGGGCACGCCTTTCTGCGACCCTGTTAACATTTACGCAGGCACTTACACAGACGCTAAGGATTCAAACATTGTAATTCTTACTTCTGGTGTTGCTCGTAAACCAGGACAGTCACGTCTTGATCTTGCCCAGACAAACGTAAACATCACAAAGAGTATTATTCCAGAAATCACAAAGAACGCTCCTAACGCAATTTACATTGTTGTTGCAAACCCAATCGACATTCTTACATACCAGTTCTACAAAACTTCTGGCATTCCAGCAAATCAGATTATTGGCTCTGGAACAATTCTAGACACAGCACGCCTACGCTCACGCATTGCAGAGTATTATAAAATTGCACAGCAGAACGTGCACGCTTACGTTTTTGGCGAACATGGAGATTCTTCTTTTGTACCGTGGTCACTTGCAAACATTGCGACTATTCCTATTGACGAATACAAGGCAGCTATTGAAGACAAGGACGACCTTGTGCCTCCTTTAGTTCATGACGAAGTTGAAACTTACATACGCAAATCTGGTGGAAAGATTATAGAAAGAAAGGGCGCTACATTCTATGCAATCGCTGTTTCTGTAGCACATATCTGCGAATGCATTGACAACGCAATGGATACAACTCTTACAGTTTCTTCAATGATGAACGGAGAGTACGGCATTAGCGATGTCTGTCTTTCTACATTATGTGTTGTAGGACGCACTGGTGTAAAGAGCCGCCTTATTGCCCCAATCACAGACGACGAAATTGTTAAATTACGCCACAGCGCTGACTGTCTTAAAGACGTTATTAGACAAATCAAATTTTAATTAAATGCAGACTCTTGAAATAGATAAAAACAAAGGCTTTGTAAATATTTTGCAAAGTGTTTTTATCTATATAGAATCTGCATATTCCTCATTTAAATTGATATAGCAGTTTATTAAGTAAATTGCCTATTCGTAATCTGTAATTTTTTTTTGGAGCAAACCAAAATGGAAAACTTTAGAATTGAGCACGATTCCATGGGTGAAGTCAAAGTTCCTTCAGACAAGTACTGGGGAGCGCAGACAGAAAGAAGCCATGAGAATTTTAGGATTGGCGTGGGCATTGAAACTATGCCTAGGGAAATAACTAAGGCTTTTGGCTATTTAAAGAAAGCTGCGAGCCTTGCAAACAACGCCTTGAAGCCTGAGAAGATGACTAATGAAAAAGTCCAGGCTATTTCAAAGGCTTGCGATGAAGTTATAAACGGCAGTTTGAACGACCACTTTCCACTTGTTGTATGGCAGACAGGAAGCGGCACTCAGTCAAACATGAACGCCAACGAAGTTATTGCAAACAGGGCCAACGAGATTGCTGGTAAAAAACTATGCCACCCTAACGATGACATAAACATGAGCCAGTCAAGCAACGACACCTTTCCTACAGCAATGCACATAGCGGCTGTTGTGGAAATTGAAGACAAGCTTTTTCCTGCAATAGACATTCTTGTAAACACATTCAAAAATCTAGAAAAAGCAAATGAAGGAATTGTAAAAAGCGGACGCACCCACTTGCAGGACGCTGTTCCTATTCAGTTCAGTCAGGAAATCTCCGGCTGGAGAACTTCACTTGAAAAAGACAAGGAAATGCTTTCTTTAACACTTCCAGAATTAAAGCAGCTGGCGCTTGGTGGAACTGCCGTTGGAACAGGACTTAACGCGCCAAAAGGTTTTGATGTAAAAGTCGCGGAAGAAGTTTCTAATCTTACTGGCAAAAAATTCATTACAGCTCCAAATAAATATCACGCCTTAACTAGCAAAGATGAAATTGTTTTTGCACACGGAGCGTTAAAAGCGCTTGCCGCCGACTTGATGAAGATTGCAAACGACGTTAGATGGCTTGCATCCGGTCCACGCGACGGTCTTGGTGAAATACATATTCCAGAGAACGAGCCTGGCTCTTCTATAATGCCTGGAAAAGTAAATCCTACACAGTGCGAAGCTATGACAATGGTTGCAGTTCAGGTTATTGGAAACGACACAGCGGTTGGAATGGCGGCAAGCCAGGGCAACTTTGAGCTTAATGTTTTCATGCCGGTTATTGCGTACAACTTCCTGCAGTCTGTAAGATTGCTTGCTGAAGTCATGGTTTCTTTTAACAACAACTGCGCGGTTGGAATTACAGCTAATAAAGAAAAAATGCACTTCAATCTTTATAACTCTTTGATGCTTGTAACGGCTCTTAATCCTTACATTGGATATGAGAATGCCGCAAAGACAAGCCACATGGCTTATGAGGAAAATATTTCATTGAAGGAAGCTTGCGTAAAATTAGGCTTCCTTACTTCTGAAAAATTCGATGAAGTGTTCCACCCAGAAGAGATGGCATCAGTTAAAAAAACTGAGTCTTGAGGACATCAGTTTTTTTAACTGGCATGATTTTCATGTTATGAAAATCATGCACGATGTCTGAAGTAACAATAACACTTTTGGTTGTGCTCTATAGCACAATCAAAGAAACTTAATAGAGAAGGTTTTTAATGAAACAAAAAATAACCTATTCATATTTTCCAGGGTGCACTCTTAAAAACAAAGCTAAGGACTTGGACACTTACGCACGTTCTTCCGCGGAGGCTTTAGGATTCACACTTGAGGAAATAAAAGACTGGCAGTGCTGCGGCGGCACATACCCTCTTGCAAAAGACGAGATTGCCACAAAGCTTTCTTCTGTAAGGGCGCTTGCATACGCACAAAGCAAAGGCCAGGACTTGGTGACAATTTGTTCCGCTTGTCATAACGTAATCAAGCAGGTCAACAACGACATGCAGAATGACGAGAACGTAATTCTAAAAGTCAACAACTATCTTAAATCCGATAAAATTGAATACCACGGAGAAACAAAAGTTCTTCATTACCTTGAAATTCTTCGCGATGTAGTTGGCTGGGACAATGTAAAGGCTGCTGTCAAAAATCCACTCACAGGAAAAAAGATTGGCGCTTACTACGGATGCCTTTTGCTTAGGCCTGGAAAGGTTATGCAGATGGACGACCCGGAAAACCCGCAGATTCTTGAGGATTTTATAAAGGCTATTGGAGCGACACCTGTTGTGTACTCTATGCGTAATGAATGTTGCGGTGCATACACTGTTTTTGAAGATAAAGACATTCCTGAAAAAAGAAGTCAGAAGATCTTACAGAACGCAGAGGATATGGGAGCTGACCTTTTGGTTACAGCCTGCCCTCTTTGCCGCTACAACCTTGTAAAAAACAAGGCAAACAGCAAACTGGACATCTTATACTTCACAGAACTTCTTGCTGAAGCTCTTGGCGTAAAATAAAAGGAGCCATAAATGTTACAAAGTGAACTAGATAAAATCAAAGAGCAGATACTTTCTATAAGCGGTGTCAACCCTAAGAAATGTATGTGCTGCGGTAAGTGTTCAGGCACTTGCCCAAACTACGATGAAATGGAATACCACCCGCATGAATTTGTTCATATGGTGGAAACTGGGGACATTGAGCCTCTGCTAAATTCAAAGTCAATCTACAAATGCCTTTCTTGCTTTGCATGCATTGAGCGCTGTCCTCGCCAAGTGGAGCCAGCAAAGCTTATTGAAGCAGTAAGAATGATTGTAGAGCGACAGAGGGGCCCGCAGCATCTTGAAGCGGAAGCTGTTCCCGGTAAACTTGATGATGATATGCCACAGCAGGCAATAGTTAGCGCATTCCGCAAATATAGGAAGTAGACAATGGAAAGAATTGGTGTTTTTGTGTGCCATTGCGGTACAAATATTGCAGGCACAGTTGATGTAGCAAAAGTTGCGGATGAAATTGGAAAAGTAGATGGCGTTGTATATTCAACCCATTACACTTACATGTGTTCTTCCGCAGGTCAGCAGATGATTGAAGATCATATTAAAAATGATCATCTTACAGGCGTAGTGCTTTGCTCTTGCTCTCCACGTATGCATGAAAAGACATTCCGTGGCTGCGCAGAAAGAGCCGGGCTTAACCCTTACAAAGTAGAAATAGCAAATATTCGTGAGCAGGACTCTTGGGTTTTAAAGGACAAGGATCAGGCTACAGAAAAAGCAATTTCGTTGGCAAAAGCGGCAGTTGCTAAGACAATTCTTAACACTCCACTAACACCTGGCGAAACTCCTGTAACAAAACGCGCTCTAATTATTGGAGGCGGCATTGCAGGAATTACATCCGCGCTTGACATTGCAGATGCAGGCTTCAAAGTGGACATTGTTGAATCAAAGCCAACAATCGGTGGAAAGATGGCTATGCTTGACAAGACATTCCCTACCCTTGACTGCGCTTCATGTATTGTAACTCCAAAAATGACAGAAGTTGCGCAGAACTCTAACATAAGGATTTTATCATACAGCGAAGTTGTTGGAATGAAGGGCTACGTTGGAAATTTCACAGCAACAATAAAAAGAAAGGCGCGCTATGTTGACGAAACAAAATGCACAGGCTGCGGCATGTGTACAGAAAAGTGCCCTATGAAGAAAGCCCCTAACGACTTCAACTTGAATTTAAATACAAGAACTGCTGTCTATATTCCATTCGCACAGGCTATTCCAAAAGTTGCAACAATCGACGCAACAGCTTGCTTGCACTTGCAGGGATTGAAAAACGGCAAGAACGTATGCGGTCTTTGTGAAAAAGTTTGCGGCACAAAAGCAATAAACTACAACGCAAAAGACGAGCTTATGGAAGAAAAGTACGGAGCTATTGTTGTGGCAACCGGCTACAATCCAATCGACCTAAAGCCATTTGATGAATTCGCTTACTCACAGAGCAAAGATGTTGTTTCTTCACTTGAGTTCGAGCGTCTTTGCAATGCGGCAGGTCCAACAAACGGTGTGCTTCTTCGCCCTTCAGACGGCAAGCCTCCTAAGACAATTGTATTCATTCAGTGCGTAGGAAGCAGATGCTCTTCTGATGCAAAAAAAGGCCACGAATATTGCTCAAAGGTATGCTGCATGTACACAGCAAAACACGCAATTCTTACACGCGACCATTACCCTGACACAACATGCTATGTTTTCTATATTGATGTTAGAACACCTGGCAAGAACTTTGATGAATTCTACCGCCGCGCAGTTGAACAGTATGGCGTTCACTACATCAAGGGCATGGTTGGAAAAGTTGTGCCTAACGCAGACGGCACTCTTGATGTTCAAGGCTCAGATTTGATTATGGACAAGCAAGTTCACATAAAGGCAGACATGGTTGTATTGGCCGCTTCAATTGAGGCAGACAAATCAGCACGTCCACTTGCGACAATGCTTGCAACAAGCATGGACAACAACGACTTCTTCCTTGAAGCCCATGCAAAACTTCGTCCAGTAGAAAGCCCAACAGCTGGTATCTTCTTAGCAGGATGCTGCCAGGGGCCAAAGGACATTCCAGAAACTGTAGCACAGTCAAGCGGCGCGGCTGCAAAGGCAATTTGCCTTCTTGTAAAAGACAAGCTTAAGAACAACCCTTGCATTGCCAACCCAGATGAAAATCTTTGCAACGGATGCGGCCAGTGTGAAAACGTCTGCCCTTACGGAGCAATAACTTATGTAGAAAAGGACTTCCGTGGTCCAAACAGGACTACAGTCACAAGAAGAGTTTCTCAAGTCAACGCAGCAATGTGCCAGGGATGCGGAGCTTGCACAGTAGCTTGTCCTTCAGGCGCAATGGATCTTTTAGGATTCAGCAACAAACAAATCATGTCGGAGGTAGACGCAGTATGTCAGAACCTGTAGAAAACAAAAAATGGCAGCCTAAGATTGTGGCTTTTTGCTGCAACTGGTGCTCATACGCAGGAGCGGACTTGGCCGGCAACAACCGTCTAGAGTACCCTGCTAACGTAAAAATAATTCGTATTCCATGCTCATGCCGTTTGAACCCGCTCTTTATTCTTAGGGCTTTTCAACGTGGAGCAGATGGCGTAATTCTTTGTGGATGCCACCCAGGTGACTGCCACTACACAAGCGGAAACTTCTTTGCACGCAGACGCATGACACTTCTATTCTCTATGCTGGACTACCTTGGAATTGAAAAGGCGCGCACTAGAGTTGAATGGTGTTCAGCCGCGGAAGGTGTAAGATTCGCTGGAATTATGAACGACTTTGTTTCTAAAATAACAGAGCTTGGAGAAAACAAACGCTTGGAGGACCTAAGATGCAAGACGACAAAATAAGCGCAAAACTTATAGAAAAAGCAAAAGAGCTCCTCTCTTCTGGAAAAGTTCAGCTTGTGATTGGCTGGAGAAAAGGCCTCTTTGACTACGATGTAACTCCATCAATTTTCACAACTGCAGAAGATTTGGAAAAAAATTTTGTATACAACAAATGGTGCGCCGCTAACCTTTCAAAATATCTTGTAAAGGAAACACGCAAAATAGAAACTGCAAAAGACACTGTCCGCATGAACAACAAGATGGCAAAGCAAAAGGACCCTGCTTCACAAGACAAGCCAGAGCCTAGCGTTAAGATTCTTGTGTTCTTAAAACCGTGCGACACTTACAGCTTCACAGAGCTTTTAAAAGAGCATAGAATTTTCCGCGACGACATTCACGCAGTTGGCATTCCTTGCGACGGCATGGCTGACGCTTCCAAAAAAGAGCTTCTTGAAAGATGCACAGTCTGCAAAAGCAAAAAGCATGTGACTTACGACGAGCTTCTTGGTGAAGACGGTGAAGTTCAAGATTCAAAACGTTTTGATGAAGTTGAAAAGCTTGAGAAAATGACACCAGATGAACGATACTCGTTCTGGCAAGGTGAGCTTTCACGCTGCATTAGATGCAACGCCTGTAGGGACGTTTGCCCTGCCTGCACTTGCGAGCAATGTATTTTTGACAATCCAAAAAGCGGCGCTGAGCATAAAGTTGCGGCCGACAGTTTTGAAGAGAACATGTTCCATATAATCAGGGCATGGCACGTGGCTGGACGCTGCACAGATTGCGGCGAATGTTCAAGGGTATGCCCTCAGCACATTCCACTGCACTTGCTCAACCGTAAATTTATAAAAGACATAAATGAAATCTACGAACCGTACATGGCAGGAAGCGACATGGAAACAAAGCCGCCGCTTCTTACATTTGAAAAGAATGACGCTGAACCAAACGTTGTTTATACACGCGATAAATCAGAAGAAGGAGGAAACAAATAATGCTTTCACTTCCTGTAGAAAAATTAAACGAGCTGTTTGAAACAGTAGGCTCAAAAGAAAATATTTATATTCCAGTGGACAACACTTCTGGAAAGGCTGACTTCAAGCTTTGGAAAAAAGGCGTTGAGATGAGCAAATGCTTAAAGACAGTCCGCTCAGCAAAAGACTTCTTCTTTCCAAAAACAGAAAACCTTGTTAACTACAAGATGAACGGTCAGAAGATTGAGATGGAAGATCCACGAAAAGAGCTGGACAACTTTGTAGTGTTTGGGGTTCGTGCTTGTGACGCAGCAAGTTTTGCGATTGTTGACGATGTTTACATTAAACAAAGCCCTGTTGACACTTACTACAAAAACCGCCGCGACCACGGAACAGTTGTAACTTTAGCCTGCACAGAGCCAGCCCAGACTTGCTTCTGCAAACTTTACAACATTGACGCTTCAGACCCAAAAGGCGATGTCAGCTCTTGGATTGCAGATGGAAAAATATTCTTCAAGCCTAACACAGACAAAGGCAGCAAATTTATTGACAGTGTAAAATCACTTCTTAAAGATTCTGATGAAAAGCCTGTGGAAAGCCAGAAAAAATCTACTCAAGAAAAGATTTCTAAACTTCCGTTTGTAAACTTGGACCTTTCTAAATTCAAAGGCGAAAACATGCTTAAGATTTTCAATTCTAAAGTATGGGACAGCCTTTCAGAAGCGTGTCTTGGTTGCGGCACTTGCACTTACGTCTGCCCTACCTGCATGTGCTTTGACGTAAAGAGCTTTGACACAGGAGACGGCATTAAGCAGTTCCGTTGCTGGGACAGCTGCATGTACTCTGACTTTACAAAAATGGCCGCTGCAAACCCTCGTCTTACTCAAAAAGAAAGATTCCGCCAGCGCTTTATGCACAAACTTGTCTACTATCCAATGGACCACAAGAATGTAAAAAGCTGCGTAGGATGCGGAAGGTGCCTTGAAAGCTGCCCAATCCACATGAACATTGTCAAAGTAATTAAGACAATCAATGAAACACCGCTGGAGGAAAAATAAAATGGAAAAAGACGCTTTGATTCCTTACATCGGCGTGATAAAGGAAATCACTCAGGAAACACCTGATGTAAAAACATTTAAAGTTGTAGGACGTGACGGCAAGAAGCTTTTTGAGCATATTCCAGGACAGTGCGCTATTCTTGTAGTGCCTGGCGTTGGAGAGTCAATGATTTCAATCACATCTTCTCCTACAGTTAAAGAATACCAAGAGTTTTCTATTAAAAAGTGCGGCTGTGTAACAACATGGCTTCACAGCATAGAGCCGGGCCAGGAAATTGGCATACGCGGACCTTTAGGAAACGGCTTTCCTGTAGACACTGCATTTAAAGGCAAGGACCTTTTGTTTGTAGCGGGCGGAATTGGACTTGCTCCACTTCACTCCGTAATCAACTACATAAGGGCAAAAAGAGAAAACTACGGCAAAGTGATGATTGTATACGGCTCAAGGTCAAAGCAGGACTTGGTTACACTTAACGAAATTCAAAACGAATGGATGAAGACACCAGGCTTTGATGTAAAGCTTACAATTGACAAGGCGCAGCCAGACTGGGACGGCCACGTAGGGTTTGTTCCACCTTATGTAAAGGAGCTTAATCCAGACGCAGGCATGACTGTAGTAATGTGCGGCCCACCTATATTGATTCACCTTACACTAGCAGGCCTTAAGGAATTAGGCTTCAAGGACACACAGGTTTTCACAACAATGGAAATGCGCATGAAGTGTGGAATTGGCAAGTGCGGCAGATGCAATATTGGCGACAAGTACGTTTGCAAAGACGGCCCTGTATTTAGTTTTGATCAACTGGGTGAACTTCCTCCAGAGTATTGATCAAAATTAGAACTGACATCTTTTTTGAATGATAATTTGATGCAACTTTTTGTTGTTCATTTATATACAAAAAAGATTTGTGCGTAGCGGCGTGGAAGATTCCGAAGACATCTGCAACCCCGAAGGGGCGAAGCCGTTGGTGGAAGATTTCACACAGCAAGAGCACAAAATGTTATTTAGGAGTAAAATTATATGGACAAAAAAGAAAAGATGGTGAATATATACCTCTTTGGAAAAAGATACGAAGTACCCGCTGAACTGACAATAATGAACGCAATGGAATACGCGGGTTACCAGCTTGTTCGTGGCTGCGGCTGCCGTAACGGATTCTGCGGCGCTTGTGCCACAATCTACAGAATAAAAGGCGAAAACCAGCTAAAGACTTGCCTTGCTTGCCAGACTAAAGTTGAAGACAACATGTACATTGCTACATTGCCATTCTTCCCTCTTGTAAAGCAAGTATACGACATCAATAAGATTAAGCCAGAACAGCAGATTATGATGCAGCTCTACCCTGAGATTTACGCTTGCGTAGGCTGCAACGCCTGTACACGTGCCTGCCCACAAAACTTAAACGTAATGCAGTACATTGCGTTGGCGCAAAGGGGCGACTTCAAAGGATGCGCTGACCTTTCATTTGACTGCGTAATGTGCGGATGCTGCTCTTCAAGATGCCCGGCAGGAATTAGCCACCCACAGGTAGCTGAACTTGCACGCCGTCTAAACGGAAAATACATTCAGCCAGAGTCAAAGCACCTTACAGAACGTGTAAAGGAAATTGACGAAGGAAAGTGCGAAGACCTTATCCAGAAGCTAATGAACAAGCCTCTTTCAGAAATAAAAGAGCTTTATAACACCCGTGACTTTGAAAAATAAGATAAGATAAAAAATACATCCATGTATTTTTTATCTTTGTAAGAATTATCTTTGTAGCTAAATTGCAAGCGGTAATTCTTACCAGAACAGCGCACCTCGTGTGCTTACTTGTTAATATAGGAGTTAAGTTATGTACAACAACAAACTAGACGAATTAGATAAAATAGTTGCTGAAAAAAGAGAAGCAAACATCAAGTTTGAATCCCCTCGTTTAACAGCAGAAGAAAAAGATGAAATCTTAAAGGAATATCATCCAGACCGAATTGCCTCACAGTTCACACAGCTAAAGTTCGGCCCAAACAAAGGCCAGAAGGCTCCACTTGAACTAGCCCAGATGCTGCAGGCAAAACCACGCCTAGAGCCAGAGCACATAGATCTTTCTAAAACTGACTATGAAACAGATGTCCTAATAATAGGCGGTGGCGGAGCCGGAACAGCAGCCGCAATTGAAGCAAGCAATGCAGGAGCAAAAGTTCTTCTTGCAACTAAGCTCCGCATTGGAGACGCAAACACAATGATGGCGGAAGGTGGCATTCAGGCCGCGGACAAGCCAAACGACTCTCCAGCACAGCACTACCTTGACGCATTTGGAGGCGGACACTTTGACGGCAAGCCAGAGCTAGTCTACACACTTGTAACAAAGGCCCCAGAAACAATCAAATGGCTAAACGACTTAGGCGTAGAATTTGACAAGACAGAAGACGGCACAATGGTAACAACACACGGTGGTGGAACAAGCCGCAAAAGAATGCACGCTTGCAAAGACTATTCCGGCGCAGAAATTATGCGCACTTTACGCGATGAAGTCTTAAACCGCCCAGAAAGCATTACTGTTCTAGATTTCACATCAGCAATAGAAATTATAAAAGATGAAAACGGCAACGCAGCAGGCGCTGTTTTAATGAACATGGAGACAAAGGAAATCTACATTGCAAAAGCAAAGTCAGTTATCCTTGCAACAGGTGGAGCCGGCCGTATGCACTACCAGGGCTTCCCTACTTCAAACCATTACGGAGCAACAGCAGACGGCCTTGTTCTTGCATACAGAGCAGGAGCAAAGCTTTTGTACCAGGACTCATTGCAGTACCACCCAACAGGAGCAGCCTACCCACAGCAAATCTTAGGAAAGCTTGTAACAGAAAAAGTGCGCTCTCTTGGAGCAAAGCTAATCAACTCAAAAGGCGAAGTCTACATCTACCCGCTAGAAACACGCGATGTTGAATCAGCAGGCATTATCCGTGAATGCAAAAGAGGCAACGGAATAACAACAGACATAGGTGAAGGCGTATGGCTAGACACCCCGATGATTGAAGAAATAAACGGTGAAGGCACAATTGAAAAGCGCATACCTGCCATGCTAAGAATGTTTGAAAAATACGGCATAGACATTAGAAAAGAGCCAATCTTAGTCTACCCAACACTTCACTACCAGAACGGCGGCGTGGAAATTGACAAGGACTGCCACACAGGAGTAAAGAATCTTCTTGTAGCAGGAGAAGCTTCAGGCGGAGTGCACGGAACAAACAGACTTATGGGCAACTCGCTTCTAGACGTTGTTGTATTTGGAAGAATCGCCGGCATGACAGCAGGCAAGATTTCAAAAGAGGCAAAGCTACCTTCAAAACTAACATTGCAGCACGTAGTTGATTTTGAAAAAGAAAGAAAAGAAGCTGGAATTACAGAAGATGTAGTTTCTCCAAAACTCCTTCCACATTACACACACGGCAACCCTGAATTTGAAAAAGAAATTCCGGGCACCACAAAATAAAAAAGTCGAACACCGGGCGGCTCTTTAATAAAAGAAAAGCCTGGTGCCCGTTAATTAAAGGAAAAGTCAAATGACAACTTTAAGCACAATTGCAATAATCGTAGCAATAGCAGCACTTATGTACATGGCGTACAAAGGCTGGTCAATCATTTTAATAGCGCCGCTCCTAGCAGTAGTTGCGGCCATAGGTTGCGGCCAGTCATTCATAGATATGCTTGGAAACGTCTACCTTGTAAAGGCTGGCGAATACATAAAGAACTACTTCCCTATTTTCCTGTTCGGCGCGGTCTTTGCAAAACTCATGGAAAAAGGCGGTCTTGCGTCTTCAATAGCAAACAAAATTGTAGATTTGCTTGGCTCAAAAAGAGCAATCCTCGCTGTAATTTTAGGTTGCGCTGTTTTAACTTACGGAGGATTAAGCGTCTTCGTAGTTGCGTTTGTAATGTACCCGTTTGGAGCCGTGCTGTTTAGAAAGGCTGGCATTCCAAAGCGTCTTCTCCCTGCGGCATTGTGGGTAGGCATATTCACATTCGCAATGGTGGCGCTTCCTGGAACTCCACAGATACAAAACATTATACCTTGCAAGTACTTCAACACAACAACTTGGTCAGGCATAGGCCTTGGCATTTTTGCGTCAGTTCTTTTCTTTGCAATAGGATACGCATGGCTAACATACCGCGCAAAATCCTTAATAAAAAAAGGCGAAGGCTACGGTGAACATAAGTCAGATGTTCAGGAAATTGACAGCACGGAGCTTCCAAACTGGGCTGTTTCCCTAATACCTCTTTTAATTGTAATTGCGTTCAACATTCTATTAAGCAACCCGTTCAACTGGGGCTTTGCAAAAAAATGGCAGATTTCTTCATTATGGGCAATAACAATCGCAATAATAGTTTCAACAGTCGCAACAGTAATCATAGGCCGTAAAAAGATATTCTCTTCAGAAGGCGGCTCAACTGGAAATCAGGTTTTCTTAAAAACAGTAAACTCATCTGTAATTTCCTCTGGAACCGCAGTGTTCAATGTAGCTTCAGGATTCGCATTTGGCTGCGTTGTAACAAGCGTAGTTGGCTTTGACGTAATAAGCAAACTGTTAATGAAGCTAAGCTCAAACGGCAACCCTCTTTTTTCAGCAGTTCTTACAACAAACATAATGAGCGGCATAACAGGCTCTGCTTCAAGCGGCATGACAATTGCGCTGTCTAAATTTGGCGAGCAATGGGCATCAATGGCAACAGCAAGCGGTATTCCGTTAGACGTGCTTCACCGAATTGTGGCAGTTTCCTCAATAGGATTCGACCCAGTTCCACACTGCGGAGCGCTGGTAACAATGTTTGGAATATGCAGCCTTACACACAAGGAATCTTACTTTGACCTAGTAATGCTAATGCTCTTAAAATTCTGCGTGCCATATTTATGCGTAGTTTTCTATATGATTACAGGAATTGTATAAAACAGAAACAAAAGATGTTTATCAGTTGAAAATTATTCAAGTGAAATGTATAATTCAAAAGTTTGTTGATTAAAATAAAGAAGTCTCTAAAAACTTCAGCTTTCAGAGATGCCCTTAATTATCAAACTTTAATTATAATAAATAAGACTTATTGGAGGTCTATATGAAAATCGAACTCTGCCAAGGAAGCTCATGCCACGTAAAAGGTGCAAAACAAATACTAGACATGCTTCGTAAGGCTATTAAAGAAAACAATCTTACTGATAAAGTAGAAATTGCAGGAACAGTATGCTTAGGCCAGTGCAAATCAGCAGGCGTAAACATGAGAATTGATGGAAACATTGTAACTGGAATCACAACAGAAAACTTCAATAACTTCTTCCAGACTAACGTTTTAGACAAGGTAAATAAATAAGTTTTTTT
>Ga0172378_10002424_pt1 | contig 17482 bp, 24 predicted proteins | sample GrowelOW332metaG_FD_119755 | JGI IMG/M metagenome (GOLD analysis project Ga0172378, IMG submission 119755) | Groundwater microbial communities from an aquifer near a municipal landfill in Southern Ontario, Canada - Pumphouse #3_1 metaG | ecosystem: Environmental > Aquatic > Deep subsurface >... | reverse complement strand
ACGGGCAGCAGCATCTGCAGTAGCACGGGCATCATAGGCAGAGGCCTGGGCAGCATAGGCAGCATCACCCGCATCACGGGCAACATTACGGGCAGCAAAGGCAGCACGGACAGTAGCACGGGTAGCAGCACGGGTAGCAGCACGGGCAGCAGACAAGGCGGCAAAGGCCGCAACACGGGCAGCTTGCAACTCTCCATCCGTCGCCTTGCCATTGGCGTAGAGTTCAGCAACCTCTACGGCCCTCCGGCTCCTTTCATCAGTAAGTAAATCCCAAACCTTACGGCCGTCTGATAATGGAGTTTCTCTTATAACCCGGCAAGCCAGCTTTCTTAAAATGGAGTCAGAGAATACCTCTGGCCTGGTTGCTGTCCAGATCAGCCAATCATGCTTGTCTTGTTTTATCATCGCATCCCAAACATCAACCATATCCTCGCTGACCGACAACGCCCATTCTGCACCATCGGAACAGGCATTGTGCTCATTCAAAAAGTCTTTAGTTTTCATTACTTCATCCTTTTTATTCCTTGCAACTATTTTGCCATTAATCGCCCCAAAAATGCCGCGTTCAAATCCCACTTATCGTCTTTCTTCACAATTCTTATATGCATGGATTTATCGTCTTTTGGAAAATACAGCCAAAATCCATCGCAAGCCTCACAATACTCTTTTAGCCATTCTAAATCTGACATATTCTTGTTCCTTATTTGTCTTGATTCTTCAACAGATAATTAGGATTAATTACCTTAAATGAAACCTCTCCATCAGTACTCTTAAACACAAGACCCTCAATCTGATGTCCATTATCGCTGGTAATATAAGTTGCTTTAACAAAATCTTCCATTGTAGGATACTCAACAAATGCCTTACAAGCAGTATTCAAAACCTTAACGTGTGGTAAAGAATACTTCCTGCAAAATTCAAGACGTTCTTCAGAACTCATCCAATTTTGTTCTGTAATATTCCATATCCTGAAAATGAAAAAATCAAATTCTTTATAGCCATCTCTATTGCCATTAATTCCGGGGCCAACCAACTCTCCCTGCAAACAAAGCTCCATTCCAGTATCATAGCTGTAATCAATTAAAATACTTTCCAAATCTTTTGATTTAGCCACTCTACAAAAATTGTTTTCAGCATCAGTATCCAATAACTGATTCCTTGAACACACAAAAAAGGGATTGGATGGATAATGAGCAATGCTGTAACCAACAGACATGCTACTACCATCATATTTTATCGACACCTCAAACTCTTTCTCTTTGTACTTCTCAAAATAATTGGTCAAGTTTTGTAATCTTTCTTCATCGGTTTTAGGAACAAACGACGGGAAAGTCCCTCTGGCCTTCATTGCATTTTCCGGATTGATGATTGCTCGCATTTCATCGCTTAACTCGTCATAATGTACAATGTTTAACGCTTCATCCAGAGAAGTGGTATTATTGGCGGCTTTATTAATTTCATCCATAAAAACGCTTAATTTGAAGACCACACCCTGCGAAAACTGCCCCGCCAATTTAATGGTCTTAATTCTCAAACATTCCGCAAGAACCACATTATCTTTTTTCCAACATTTGTAAGAAGTCTTTTTCAAAAAATCAACTCGCTCATCATTCACATTCTTCAAGGCAGCATCAGCCTCAATGAAAAGAATCTCCTCACCAATAGCATATTGATTCTTTGGAATAACACAACGCCAACCATCCACAAACGCCAATTCTACACGCTCTGCGCCTTCAATAGGCTCAATATGTTCAATCTTCCGAAGTGTTACAAAATTTCTTTCACTCATTGTTCTTTCCCACTCCTTACATTTTGTTGAGCATATTCCAAGCATCTACAACAGCCAAATAATGATCATCAAGGTTGACTATCTTATCTGGCAGTTCCATTGTAATACTGCTTACCGCAGTTTTTGGACAAAGTACTTTGCTGTGACTACACGATACGATTATCTTTGATGAAGTATAGCCCCAGTCTCCACCAACCCACTTAAGTTTTGGCTTTCTTCCACACAACTTGCAATTACACAAGATTTTTTCATGTCTGATGATAAATTCATTGTCTTCCATTTTTCTCCTCCAATTTCTTTAATCATTAATCAAAGCACCAAAACGCTTCTTCAATTTTTCCAAGGCTTTCTTTTCAAATTCATCTTTCCTGTCGAAATCGGATGACTCATACAATAAATTTGCCAAAGACCTTAAAACATAAGGTTTAAACAATCTTTTTGCTTTTAGACTTTCCCAATCCCCATTTTTATAAATAAAACGAATTTCATTTTGTTCCGCACATACTAAAAACGATTCACCTGTATGAAAGACTCTCGAAAAACCATCGCCATCAGTAACCATGATTTCATAACCATGTTCACCAATTCGATACAACAAGTTGCCATCCTCAACAAGTTTTTCTTGTGTTACACAATCTTTAGGAGAACACCACGTCTTCCTTAAATACAAAGAACTTACACGAGAAAATAAATCATAAAGCTGTTCAAGATTATCTAAAATCGCCTCGGCTTCTTCTAAAAAATTATCCATTCCATTCTCCTTGTTTTTAAGTGTTACTAAAGATAATGCAACGCCTTTAGATCTTTTTAGAAAAACCAATGTTTGATGTGATTATTTTCTCCACACTTCTATGGAAGAAGAAACATTGCATCCACAACTAATTAACTGCCCACCACAACGGGGACAGGTTTCACAATCACATCCAAAACATTTTTTATTATTCACCATAGCCCTCCACAATTTTTTTACACAAAGAAACAAAATAATCATTACTCATTGTTCTTTTCATCCTATTTATTTCCCAAGTACAAAAAACAACGTTATCCATCGTATGCGGTTTATTAGAATCTATTCTATCCAAAGAAATTTTATTCAAAACATTTGGTTCGAAACTAAGTTCTTCTTTAGAAAAGAAACATTTTCCTTTTTGCTTTTGATACATTTCTTCTAAAAATGTTTTTGTTAAATTGTTTTTGTGCCCAAACCTTTTCTTGTCAGTTATATTAGAATTAGTAATCATATAACTAAAAACATAGCTCGAATTTCTCATACAAACAGTTTTATTTATTTTACTACAAACTTCACACACAACCTCTTTCTTAACAATAACACCCTTTTTAGGAAGGGGAACATCATTTAATTCGATAATCTTACCACAATTTTTACAAAATCTCTTTATAGAAATCAATGAATTAAAAAGTTCTTTGCATTCAAAATCTTTTGTTGTATATCTTTTAAAGGTACGAGATTGTATCTTATACCTTGATAATTCATCTGCAACTGTAACACTATTATCGCTTGCTACGTTCTTGAGTATTCCTATAATAGTGTTTTTCATTTCTTTTTGATCATCCTTTTTAATAAAGGGGGCTTCTGATTTTATTTTTTCAACCTCTTCCTTAAAATCTTCATCTTTCCTCATCAAAGAATAAATCTCATGACGATTGGTTCCAATTTTGATTGCAGACAATTTCACATTAATGTTTTTTCTGTACTCTTCTAAAAAAGATTTCTTTATATTTTCCATATTTCCTCCTTATAATAACACAAGGTACAAATATGGAAGAATATAAATAAAATAATCACAAATGTGCTAATGATGATACTGTCCTGGTTTTGCACCGCAATCATGGCAAGTGCCATATACATGATCATCACCACACTTGATGGGATAAAACTTTTTCCTATTGATGGTATAGCGGTGCTTGCAACAACCGTTCTTAACCATTTCTTTTTCACAAATCTCACAGGTGGCATAAGTATGACCGGGCTTAATAGGCATCTCTTTTCTCCTTTGATTAGTAAAAAACAGTTGTAAGGAAACATTCACTTACAACTTTGATTACTACAATATCTAATTTTCAAAATGCAAATCGTTTTTTGAAATTTATTTATTTTTCTTGCAACATTTTCAACCTTTGTTTAATGTTACTTCTGGCATTAGTTTCTGCTTGGGTTTCAAGAATATTCCCGCTTCGATGATAAATCATTTACTTTTCCTTTTTGTAGTCTTTGTCATTGTGCCGAACTGCAATATGACAACGCTCGCAAAGTTTCAACGTGCCATATTCAGGATATGGATCTGCCGGAGCATCTACCAATTCACTCCAGCATTCACCACAATGCGTTGGATTAAAGCCCCACCACACACTCGGCAAGCCATAGCTTCGGTATTCTTTAACAATAGGATCAGAGGTATCTTCTTGCGCTTTGATATCTTTTCCCGAAACAACAATCATAACTAACTCCTTTGAAATTACGGCAGATAGACTTAACCGCCAATATGAAATGTAACCTCATCACAAGGATTTCTCGGAACACTTCCAACACTTTCTTCTCCATCATAGCAGACAGGAAAATAAACCCGATCTTTAGTCCACAAGGTGAATGGCTCGCCTTCTTCTTTGCCATGTCCAGCATAAAACTTTTTGTTCATACCTGTAGTAAGGGTAGTACCTACGAAATTATCCCAAGTATCACCACACGACTTCATTTCTTCTACAATCAATTTCTTCCAAGAAGTAAGACCATCTTTATCCGAAATTCCTGCTCTCATGATTTTTCTCCTTTGACTGATGAATAAAAACTTAAATCCAAATTTTTTGATTTAACCTTGAACACATATAGTATGCATTAAATAGTCAACAGGTTTGCTTTTTTATTTCTGATTTATGATCAACTCATTGGAAAAAGGTAATCCTTGAATAAACTCACCAAAAACAGCCCATTCACTTAACTTGTGTTTGTGAGCACAACGCTGATTCCAAATAGTCTTCAACTGAAGATAATTCAAATCAACTCTAGCACAAAGCTCAATACCCATTGGACAATTATAAGCAAGCCATTCAGTGTCTTCAAGATGCTCTTTCGCATACATCAAATAATAATCCAAAATATCTTCCGAAACACATTCATTAAAATGACGGAAGGCTTCTTCATCCACAATCATATTCTTCAATCTGTGCATCGTACTCTGAGAAGAAATGATTTGCTTAAAGTGATAACGATCAAACTGAGCCCACCACTTCACAGTACCGGTAATATTACAGAAGACATGAATGCCAGACAAGAAATTATCATGACCACTGCCGGGATTTGATTTCTGAGATAACCGAAAAGCTCTCTGTACATGAGGATTCTCAAGGAAAGCTTCGTCTTCGTAATTGTATGAACTCAATTCTTTGCAAGATTCTTCATATTCTTCCAAAGAATATTTTGATAACATCGGAAAACCACTAGCAACAATAGAACCAATTAAATTACATACTTCAATTGCATCAACTTTCATTTATATTTCCTTTCTATTTGATTTTTAACTAATCTATAATGCACTCACAGCCTAACTAAACAATATTCTTAAAACAAAAAATATACCCGTTCGGGATTGAAAAATGGAGAACAAACACAAAACAATCTTACGAACGGTTGTTGATGTTTGTACAATTTATACCGTTGAAACAAACTTACGTAAATTTACGTACAGTATATTTCTTTTTGTTCATAAGGAACGGTACATTCCTTATCCAAGAAACGATTCAATATATTTATACTTGCATTAGTATCAGCGTCCATGACGCTTCCACAGTGCGAACAATCATATATCTCACCTTTCCTTGAAGTTTTATCAATTACTTGACATCTTGAACATTTTTGACTTGTGTATTGAGGATTAACTAACTCAAACCAAACACGGTTTAGTTCACATTTGTTAATTATCCTATCAAAAACAAGTTTAATATTCCAATGACCCAACTGCTTGCGCAGTTGCTTATTTGTTCTTCCCTTAGTGTTCTTAGTTATATTAGTTAAATCTTCCATAACCACTAAATCTAAAGAAGAAAAATCTATTTGATTAACTGAATATGAGATGTAATGCTTAATTTCTTTGATACATCTTTCATATCGTCTACTACCTTGAACTTTTCTATTCAATTTAGCTAATAGTTTCTTAATGTCCGTTCCTAAAAAAGTTCCATTAGATAAAGAAAAGAGCTTGTTGATGCCTGTATCAATTCCAAGAGTTGAAGATTTCACTTTTGGTTTATCTTCTTCTTTCTTTTCTAAAAATAAATCAACAAAATATCGACCTTTATAGTCTTTCCTAAGTGTAATTGACTTTTTCAGTTCAAAGCCATTAGTCAAATGTTCATTGAAATTTTTATGCTTTTTTGTAGGTAAAATAAGTGAAAAACGATTACCAAAAACACTACCAATTCTAATCCACAAATCAAACTCAGATGCTTTTTTGTTATCTTGGATTTGTACTAAATCACTATTTAATTCAATGGTTTTGCCGTTGAAAATCGGTTTAGTACATCTTCTACGGAATGACTTATCTTTAGACCATTCTTTCCATTTCAAACTTAAAATATCGAAATGATTTTTATTATCTTTTTTACATTTGGCATAAAGATATTTGTATTTTTTATAGGTAAGCTGGCTATTCTTTTTCCATGTAGATTTGACTATTTTAATGGCTTGATTTCCTGCACATTTCATGGCTTTACCTAATAACCAAGAATCAATCTTATTATACATTTCTGAATTAACTTTAGAAGGAAGCTTATCCATTGACCAAAACATATCAATAAACTCATTAACGACTCTTTCATATTCAATGAAAAAGTCATTAAGTTTATTTGTTTTAAAATCTGTAGCGAATTTCAAACTATGTGATGTTCTTCTTATCATCTTCCAACTTCCTTTGTTTACGTCTTTCAGCACTTCGTTTACCATAAATTCTACTACTAAAACTACTTAATAGTGAAAGCATGTCTTCAACTAATTCATTTTCAAAACTCTTTGGTAAAACTTCATTTATAATTACGATTTCAATATCATAACTATTAAAAAATTCTTCAAATACATCAAACATAAATCTTGCAAGTCTATCTTTATGTTCAATAATCACTTTGTTAATTTTTCTTTCTTGAACTAATTTGTAAAGTTTATTGAGTTTTGGTCTTTTTGACTTCATTCCAGAACAAACTTCTTCAAGAATATATTCAATATTATATTTTTCTTTTACACAATATTCAAGAAGTCTTGCTTTTTGCTTATCTAAATCACCACTTTTCTTTTGGTCTTGACTTGAAACTCTACAATAAATAGCTACACAATCCACATTATTTTCATCTCTAGTTTCAATACCTTTGAGTTTGTCAATAGTTGATTGTAAATACCTCCTGTGTCCACCTTTGGTTCTTATGGAAATAAGTTTACCAGACTTATCCCATCTTCTCAATGTATCCATACATACATTAAGTTGTTTTGATACTTCTTGAATTGTAATTAATTTATTCTTCATCACGACCTTCAAACATATCCTTGAATTTAATTACCCACTCATCATATATTTCTTGAAATTCTTCAAGAGACGGAATTTCTTCAAGTTCTACAAGGTGTTCATAAATCCTTCCATCTTCTAGTTCAAATTCAGTTTTTGTTACTCTTATAATTTTCACTTTTTTGATTTCCATAATTTGTTGTTTCCTACTTATAGATTAATATAAAGAAAATATATAGTTTTTCGTACATTTACTGTTTTTTTCTTAAAATTTATTCAACTATCTTCTACTCCTAATGAGATGCCTCAAAAACAACAAACGATACTTTTTTAAGTAAAGATACCACAAAACAATGAAGACTTCTAAAAACCACCTTTATTCTTCTTTATCACAATTCAAAATTGAGAGAAAGACCAACAATGTCTTTCTCAAAGAAAATGCTGACACCAAAACCATTATTCATTGCCCACTTCAAAAAGCGACCAAGTATTCTGCTGTTACTACCAACTATCGAATAATGAACAACAGAATCTCCATCTCTTTGGCTAATTACTGATTCATTATATTCGATAACGCCATTAAACAAAAAAGAACTACTATCATATTCTATCTCACCATATAAGATAGAACAACAACAAAAAACTAAAAATAGTAATTTCTTAATCATTGGTTTATTAAAATAATACCCAAAAAATCACACTTTGTACTAAGATCAGTACTACAGTGATTGCCAAAAACATGAGCGTCTAAAACCTCCTTCGAAAAGAAGTCCCGATTAACTGTAATATCTTTACGACATTTCTTACTACAAAACCAACGTTCATAATCAGTATCACCAGTGCCAAACGCCGTCGGAAAAACCTTGTTATCTTCGCAGTCCATACAACAAGGAATTAATTCACTTAACAAAACACAGCGCTTTTCCTTTGCAAATTTCTTTTCTTCTAATTGACTGCGGTACAAAGACTGTTTTTCTTTCCTTGTCATTTTTTACTCCATTTTCTTATGGTGAATTAAATAAAATACCAATTTCATAAAAATCTATGCAAAACTATATAGTTTTACTTTTGATTTTTTATAAAACTGGCTAAAAACAGCATTTTGGATGTAATCCAATAGCTGGAATCTATATTTCAATTTAGATTTTTTAATTTGCTCAAAAGCTGATTTCCAATTTGTGACTAAAGATAGTGTTTTCTTCCAACGATCATCTATCTTTTCAACATCAAAAACAGGATAAAACCAACCTTTTGAAAACTTTTTGTAACCGCGTCTTGCGACCTCTATACTACTCGCAATCATATCAGGAGTGTTTTCACTACCATAAAGTAAGTTACCTACTACACTTGAATAAGCACAATTTGCTTCAACAAGTTCAAAACCATTTACATTAGACAACATCTTTAACTTGTTTGTAATCAAGTTCCTATTCCAGACATTGTTACATAATCTATTAAATGTTTTTCCTTTTTTCTTGTCTGAACTCTTTATATTTAATTCCTCAATTACTAACTTCTTGCATTTCCAGTGGTCTACCAACCTACTTATTTGATGACAAGCCTCAATTAACTCAAACTTGCTCTTGTTCGTTCTATAATTTGATTGCTTAGAATCAGAGGCTTTACCAGTTAGTAAATTTAATTTAGATACATCAAAAACTTGCTTATGAAGAACTTTAAATTTATCGTATTTATCAAACTCAATTACACTCAGACCTATGTAGTTGGGATTTAAATCTAATCCGAGTACCCTGTTGCTCTTTAGTTGCTTGAATTTCTCGTTTTTCAGAATAGTCTCATCATAAGTAAAAAACACAAATTCGTTGTTGAACTTTACAGTAACCGTTGCTTTTTTATCATCGGTTAGGCTTTGAAGTTGAGTAAATTCATTTTTCAAGTTTTTTCTTAATTCGGGAAGCTCTATTTCTATGTGATTAGTACGAGAAGGCTTATAAATGATTTTGTTGTTCGTAAAATCAAAATCAAAAAGTCTATTCCCTTTTTGAATAGCCTCACCTTGAATTGTAATTGGAGCAAGCTTTTTCGCCTTGTACTCGTCTTTTGAAATCTTGCCTTGAAGATACTGTTTGAGATTAAATCTTCCTCCGAAAACAACCTTGTTTCCTTTATTCTTATCAAAAATTGCTTTACCTTCTTTTAAGGCGGACTGTAGGAACCAACAATTTTCTGAAAACAACTGATTTACTTTTGCTCTAACGTCTTTTTCACTCAGACCATCTTTGAAACGATTATAAGAATATCGAACTACAGAATTAAAAATTCTTAATTCGTCATCGAAATTTACTTGATTTTTAATTTTTAATTTAATGGTCTTCATTTGATTTTTCTAACTCTTTTTCTTACGACGATAAAAACTTGTTTGCATTTGATTTTTGTTTATTCCTTTATACTATATAAAGAAAAAATTCATAGTTTTTAACTCTTTTTTATTTCTTTCACATAATAAAGAACGCACAAGGCGTTCTTTATTACAGTCTATAATGCAAACAGAAAAAAACAAATTAAATTTTTTCAATCAATTTTTCAGAAGCAGCAACAAATTTCTTAATCTTTTTCAATTGACCAGCAGACAACTCTTTCTTCTTTTTAATTAAAGTACTGGCAACTTCAACAAGCTTATTGGCAACAACCACATTCTCATTCTTTGTCTCAATCTCAGATGCAACAATCAAATTCCTGGCAAGACCAGCAACTCTGGAACCAGTATATACAGAATCAGTAGTGAATTCATCTAAATCTTCCATCTTCTTCCCTAATTCAGCAATCTCACCTGCGCCATCCAAACTGGCAAGCTGACGACCATAGGTGTTAACCAAACTCCTAATCCCTTTTACATCCTCATTACTCAATTCTGACTTGCTGAAACAACGACGAGACAATTTCGATAAATTACCAATCTTCCTCTTCGCAATCTCAATAGCGCTTTTGTTGGGAATGACATCTTCGTCAAACTCCTCTACAGAAGCTTCACGAATAGGAGGACGATAGGATTTATTCAAATATTTCTTCTCTTCTTCAATCCTTTCTTCCAAGTCAGAAATAAAATCATCGTTAGAGGCAGTAAGACGTTTTCTATCTTTCATATAAATCTCCTGTTTTTATTTCATAGCGGTAGTGACTGCTAATTAAGCTTAGTTTCAATACACGCGCCCCTTGCGGGCGCGACTAATTAAGTGCAAAAATAAACGCAATATGCAGTTTCAATACACGCACCCGTGGGGAATATGACATGCTTATGAACAAATTGAACTACTGCAATATGTCGGAATTTGCTTCTTGGACTTTCAGCTCTTTATATGTTTCCTTCACTTTTTTTAGCAGTTCTATCAGTTCTGTCACTTGCTCGTGCTCGAGAAGGATTTTGATGTCGGAGAACGGATTGTTAAAGTCATTGATTTTCAGAATCACAAAAGTAATTTGGCCTTTGTCAAATGATTTAAAGAACATTTCCAATCCCTGCTTGCTGCCATCTTCAAATGTCACAAAAGAACTCAGTAACTTTGTGGTTTCTAATTTGTTCTCCAGAGATTTTTTAGACCACTCTATGCTTTTTTCAAATGCGTTAATAACCTCTCTCAGTTGTTTGCCGCGCACATAACAGGTCGCTGCTAATAATCCTTCTCCTCCCTTTATGTAGACATTCTGTTCTAAATCAACATATACGATAACCGGTTGTTCAGTAATAGTATTCCATACTTGGTTATAGTATTTACCAGTTACCTCGCCATCTACTCTTTTTATTTGAGCAAATGCAGTGATACCAAGTACAAAAAATAGTGTGAGGATGGATTTTAGTTTCATTGTGTTTTTCCTTTTTTTATGATTCGCGGTTTGTTTCAATAGTCGCGCCCCTTGCGGGCGCGACGATGATCGAAGGAGTATTATTGACAATGCGTTGTTTCAATACACGCGCCCGTGGGGGGCGCGACTGCCTATATCTCAAGTCCTTGGTAACAAACAGATTAAAATGCTGTTTCCGCGAACCCTATTTTATAGGCAGTTTATTCAGTCGTTTATTTTCTCCTTTCTATTTGTTTTTATTCATAAACACTTGATATTCAACACCTCCGCGAACCTCTACCAGAAAGTCACTCAAACAATAGGTTCGCGGAAAGACATCATTTCTTTCTAAAATCAAACAACAGCTCATTATCTTTCAAACTAACTTTTACTTTCTTTATGTCATCAAACAAAATCTTATCTACTATCTTTTCTGTAATCTCGTGTTCAACAGCACGAGCAACAGGACGACCACCCAACTTCTCTTCCATGGACTTCTCGGAAAGATGCCTAATTGCATCATCAGACACGACCAATTCAACACCTTTACTGTTCAGTAATGTATTAAGGCTACGGATGTTCTTCTTCACTATCATATCAAATTGCTCAATAGCCAACTCATTGAAATAATAGACTCCCTGCAAACGATTCCTGAACTCAGGAGCAAAACCACTCTTCAACGCTTTGTCAATAATACTCTTCCTGTCATCTGTTTCCTTTGAATCATTCGTACTGCCAAATCCAAGAGATTTCTTCTTCTGCTCCAAAGTACTACATCCAATATTGGAAGTCATCAGAATAATCGCATTCTTGAAAGAAGCCACACGGCCATGATTGTCAGTAAGTCGTCCCTCATCCAAAACCTGAAGCAACAAATCAAATACCGCCTTGTGCGCCTTCTCTATCTCGTCCAACAAAACAACACAGTGAGGATTGCGAATCAATGGCTCGGTTAAAGCACCGGACTGCTCATACCCTACATAGCCGGGGGCAGAACCAATCAAGCGAGAAACAGCATACTCTTCCTTGTATTCACTCATGTCCAAATGAACAAAGCCTATCCCCAAATTCGACGCAATCAACTTCGCCAGCTCCGTTTTGCCGCAATTGTGACTAATAAAATTATTAGAAAAATAAGCGTGTTCAACACTATTTATCCACAAATCATATACATGTTGTTCTCCAATATCAACAATATCTTGAATTGATTCGATACTATCCTTTTTTCTTAATCTATCACCAACCTTAAGTTCTTCTGCTTTTTTCCAATCGCCATTTTCATCAAACATCAAATGATCAAAAGAACATTTTAAAGAACTACTATCGGTTGAAACTTCAAATGATTTTCTATTGCCTCTATCATAGAATTCATTGATTTCAACCCATCCATTAGGTGTTTCTATTTCATAAACACCGTTCTCTTGTTCGAGAAGCTCCTTAAACTCCCCTACTGTCATTTCATGTTCCTCATAGAGATTCATTCTATTCTCCTTTTGACCTTGTTTTGGTATTTTAAAAATTTTGTAAGGCTAATCTCTGTAAACTTAATTTCGCCACCATTTAACATTTTTTCAACGATTGAAAAATCCATCATCTCTGGATCTATTTTTGTATAAGTCAACCCGCGAGTTTTACAAAACAGTATTGCCGCATTTTCTTTCCTCGTTACACCATCCAGCAAATGTAATTCTTTTGGTTTTATTTCTACTATCATTCGGTCATCAATTAAAAAATCTGGGCAATAACTCCTTTCATTACCGTTTAATGCAAGATATTTTATTCTAAAATCCTTTGTGTTATCTAAACTTATCCATTTATGATCTTCTTTTTCTATTACATTAACCATATATGACAATTCTCTCAAACTTCTAAAATACCAACCTTTATACCAACCGCTTAAACCATTACCAGAGCCTATCGGAGCGGGTTTTCCATACATCGGATTATTCTTCCCTTTTGATTTTTCCGATTTTTTACGTTTCAATTCCTGCCATTTTTTATCAGCTTCTTCTTTACCGTACTTTTCAACCCAAACTTCATAAATGGTTTTCCCATACATTCCATTTTTAGTACCTTTGTTACCTTTCTTTTCATTAATTCTTTTCTTTTCTTCTTCAGTATGAGAAGCAATTCTCTTCTTCATTTTAGTTGACATTTGTTCTTTTAACACATCTGCTTTGTCTCTGCCGTATTTTTCAACCCAAACAGAATAAACAGAACGGCCTTGCATTAAATTTGCTATTTCTCCCGTTCTCCTTTTCTCATTATATTCTTCCCGTGACATTTTTGGCTTTAAACCATTGACATCAAGCTTGAATTTTCCTGATTTTATTTTATCAAAACATTCGTCACAGCATTTTCTACAACAAACACTTTTAAATTCTATCCCACAACCAATACATTTTTTTAATCGAATCTTCAAATTAGAGTTTTTTCGAATCTCATTTTTACATTTTTTACAAAGACACCTATTGTTTTTCTCCCGATTGTAATCACATTGCCTATTAAAATGTATTGTAACACCGCATTTCTTACATTTTATCTCAAATTTTTTAGTTTTTTCTTCCATCTATATTCCTTGTTTTATGCCAATAAATGTTAATATAAAACAAGGAATATAAATGAAATATTTGTTGGAAGTACTGGAACAGATAATGTCTCACTTATCCAACACTGTTTTTACTGGAGTAAAACCTTTTCCAACCTTTCTGATTTTTATCTTTGCATCACTTGTAACACACCCTGAAACGCCTACCAGCAAACCCGTCACCAAAGGCTTGTTCGGATCCCTAAAACCAGCCTTTGCTACTTTAATCTTTTGGTACAATTCATCAACAACATGATCTTGGCCATACAAATTGTCCTTAACCCTTGTAGCCAATGTCATCAAACGCTCTTTCTCGCTATCACCCGTAGAAACAGCAGGCAAATTCGCCATCTTACAAATCACTTCCTCTACATCGGATATGGTCGCAGCATCGCCATCATACAATTTTGAATGATATTTTGACCCAATCTCATCCATTACATCAATGGCCTTATCAGGAAAATTCCGGTCAATCACATACTTCCCACTCAATGATACCAATTTTTCCAATACTTCATCAGTATACTTAATTCCATGATATTGCTCATAGGTATTTCTCAAACCCTTGATAATCTCAAGAGTCTCTTCAGAAGATGGCTCCGATACATCAATCTTCTTAAAACGACGACTCAATGCCTTGTCTTTCAAAATATGATTCTTGTACTCATCATAAGTGGTAGAACCAATTAAACGAACACTACCATTACTTAAATAAGGCTTGATTATATTGCCAGCATCCAAAGAACTGTCAGAACCAGACCCGGCACCAACAATGGTATGTATCTCATCAATGAAACCTATCGCATTCTTGTCATTAGCCAACTCTTTGATGACATTCGTCAATCTTTCCTCAAACTCTCCCCTGAATTTAGTCCCGGCAATCATCGCACTCAAATCAATTGCATACACCGAATAATCCTTACAAGAAGAGGGTACTTCACCATTGGCTATCTTCAAAGCAAAACCCTCAGCAATCGCAGTCTTACCAGTGCCATTCTCACCAACCAACAAAGGACAACTGTTCTTGCGACGACTCAAAATCCTAATCACAGATTCAATCTCGCTCTTCCTGCCAACAAGACCATCAATCTTACCAGAACGAGCTAAACCAACCAACTCGACTGAATAATTTTCCAAAGCACCACCAGATTTCTTGTCAAATTTTAAATTCTCCTTAATGAACTTCTCAGTTATATGATGCTTCGATAAAACATACTTCGCATAACAATCATTGTCTTCCTCAAAAATCGACAACAGAAGATAGGTCGCATCAGCAGAAGCAGCACGCAAATTCGCCAGAGTATTTGACCGAGCCAATATACGCATATAAGCTACAGTCGGGATAATGTTGGAGGGGACATCAAACTTATCAACCGTATCCAATAACGGACGCAAATCATTCTTAATGTCAAGAGGATTAATATTGACACCACTACACAAAGATAAGACCTTCTCCTCATCCATTAATACATAAGCCAAATGCTCCGGAGTAATATGAGAATGTTTCTCTTCCTCAACAAAACTCATTACCTTACGGATAATTCGCTTCAACTCTTCTGTCTCAGATGGCATTTTTTAAAAACTCCTTATTGCTCTGGCTCGATGGTTACTTTCAAAGGATAATTATGCTCCCTGGCATAATTAATAGAAGCTTCTTTCTTAGATTCTGCTATGGATTTCAAATACGTCCCAACAACACCACTGCCACTTACATGAATATTCAACATCAAACGAAAAGCCTCCTCTTCACTCTTGTTGAAAACACTCTTTAATATCTCAACAACTACACCCATGACTGTAACTGCATCATTCCAAAATATAACGTCCCACATCTTAGGCGGCTCGGTGATAATTTCGTCTTTTATTTTTATGTCTTGTTCTACTTGATTTGCCATTTTTTGTCCCTTCTTAATTAAATTATTTGCATTTAATAATGCATTCCTATGAATACAATTTGATAAAAACCAAGTTTCCACAATCAAAAATTTTGTAGAATTTGTTTTTTGCCATGTTTTCTGATTCTGTTAATTCCGGATCAAATCTATCACCGAGCAATTTTTTAAGCTTTTGTTTTTGTGCTTGAAAACGGCTTACAAATAAATTGTCTTTCAAATAAAAATAACTGGGTTTGCTTGGTTCAAGTTCTGTAAATCCTATCTTTCTATACATTGCGCCATTAGACCAACATCTATCGGCATACGTAATCAGCGACTTCGGATTATAGTTTTTTTCAAAAAACCTTAGTAATTTTCCTGCACCACCAATTACATGACAATTGGTAGCATATCTAATTAATTCATATTCATAATTTTTATTAAATCTTGGTCTCCCGAAAGTCATCACGGCTTTTAATTCATCTCTATAAAACAGACCAAGTTTAATCGCAGAACGATCTTTTCCTTGGATATGATTTCCTTCAAGGAATTTATCTTTTTCTTTTGTAGAAAGTTCTTTGACTATACATTTTCTTGCAAAAATTCTTTCTGTATATATGCCCAAAAGGGCTTTTATCTTGTTTTTAATTATTTCTTTTTTCGATTTCCATTGAAAATCAAAGATGTGCACTAAATGAACATCTTTTTCAAAACAACCTTTTACCTTGTCCAAATGATAGTCTTCTTGTCCTGTCAATTCTATGGAGTGCCAGTACATGCCGTTGTATTCTATTGCTACTCTTTTCTCAGGGATATAAATATCTACTTCTTTTGGTTTGATAATTTTTCTGTTATTCTCAAGTATCTCCCCGTCATAAATAGATTGAATAAATTCAACCAATTCTTTCTCCCCGTATGAAAATCCTTGGATATATGGAAAACAATTTAAACAACGAGGAATATAGCATCCATAGCCATTTATCTGTGTTTTGTGAAGATGTTGTTCAAACTCATTGCCACACTTTATGCATTTCCATTTATACACAACGCTATTATTGGTGTAATCTTCCTCATTAAAAAGAGGCACAACATAGTCTTTTACATAGTCTTTTAATTTCTTAAAATAAAATAATCTTTTGGACACAAGAGACTTATTCTTTATCTCTTCATTCTTCATCGGGTTTTCAACATCATATCTTTCTTTTAACGTCTTCTTGCTCTTTTCTCTGATAGATGAAACTTGAAAAGTACTCGCAGAACCATATTTTTTAACATTTGTTTCTGCAAGTTTTTGTTGAATGGTTTTATTCTGAAGAGGTCTTCTGCATCCATACTTCTTCAAATTTGTTTGTTCAACAAGACTATTCATGTCATCTACTTCGTCTTTTTCTTTGTCCTTCCAGGTATCTTTAATTTTTTGAACAAACTTCTCCGACTTCATGATATGGTCAACACCATATCTTTGACACGAAGTTTCTCTCATCTTTTTGGAACGAAGTGGATTCCTACCAGAACATTGAGGAGAACAACATTTCTGCCTATTATAAACCTGTATTTTTGTTAAAGGCTTACCACAGACAACACAATTTAAATATTTTTTCTTCATCATACTAAGAGTCATTTTTTGATGATTCTTTTTCATCATCGTACCATGTAACAAGAGCAGCCAGCGCGACTCCAAGACTTGCCTCGGCAGACTCTACAGCATACGTAATGTCATCATTCCAGTTGTTTTTATCTGCAATCCTTTCAAAAATATCCTTGCTTCTGTCAAGACAATTTATCGCCTCCGCAATATTGTGGAGATATTCATCAACTATTTTACGACCTCTTTCTTCCAAGTCGATTTCCATTGGATTCTCCTCTTTCAAGTCAGCCTTCTTTCTCACAATCAAAATACTTAAATATACTCTTCCTTATTTTT
>Ga0172378_10002422_pt1 | contig 17498 bp, 15 predicted proteins | sample GrowelOW332metaG_FD_119755 | JGI IMG/M metagenome (GOLD analysis project Ga0172378, IMG submission 119755) | Groundwater microbial communities from an aquifer near a municipal landfill in Southern Ontario, Canada - Pumphouse #3_1 metaG | ecosystem: Environmental > Aquatic > Deep subsurface >... | reverse complement strand
GCTCGGCGGGCCAACGATAAGCGCTTCTTCTATTTCGGCCCCTTCCCGAACGCTTCCGATGCCTACAAAACCATCGACCTTCTCAACTCGGTTTACCCGACGCGAAAATGTCGTAATATCCCCGATAAACCCTGTCTTTATTATCATCTTGGTCAATGCTTAGGACCCTGCATCAACAAAATCGAGCCTGATGTTTATGACCATCTTTATGCCGACATCAAATCCTTTCTCGATGGCCACACCGACGAAGCGGTGAATGATTTGAAAGCCAAGATGATCGCGGCGAGCGACGAGGAACGTTACGAAGACGCGGAATCCTATAAAGAAATGATCGAGGCGGTCAATCGGACCACGGCGAAACAAGCGGTGGAACTCAATAGCGATAAGACTGATCGGGACGTCTTCGCTTACGCCGAGCGCGACTCTTATTTGGCCCTCTCGGTCATGACCTATCGGCGCGGGCTTCTTTTAGGCAAACACGTCGAGGTGGTACCCTCTTTCGGCGAAGCGAATGAGCAGGTGGCCGAACTGATTGAAAGCTATTATCAAAATAACGATCTGCCAAGTGAAATCGCCTGTAACGTCGAAGGTTTCGCCGAGGAATTCCTTTCGGTCTACCCCGCGGCTAAAGTCATCACGCCCAAGGAAGGCCGCCTTTTGGAGCAAATCGATCTCTCCGCCCTCAATGCGAGGCAGGGGCTCGACGCCCATTTCATGAGTGCCCGCCTCGAAGACGATAACGCTTCCCTTTTGGAGCAGCTCGGAAAACTCCTCAACATCGAAACCCCTTATCGGATCGAGCTTTTTGATAACTCTCACCTCCAAGGCTCCTCGCCGGTCGGCGCCATGGTCTGCTACATCAATGGCGAGCCCGCCAAGGGGATGTACCGCAAGTTCCATCTTGATGAGGAAGACGCGGGCGATGACTATCACTCGATGAAAGAAATCACCTATCGCCGCTACAAACGGCTCAAAGACGAGAAGCAATCCTACCCGGATCTGATTTTGGTCGATGGGGGTTTGACTCAAGTCCACGCTTGCCTTGAGGCCTTAAATCAAGCCGAGGTCTCAATCCCAGTCTATGGTCTTTATAAAAACGATAAGCACCAAACGGAAGGCATTGTCGATAAAGATGAAAAAACCTATCCCCTGGATTCGCGCTCGCCCTTATTTTTCCTCTTGATGCGGATGCAGGATGAGGTCCATCGTTTCGCCATCACCTTCCACAAAAAGGAAAGGAGCAAGGTAATGAATCGCTCGCTCTTCGACGAGATCAATGGCATCGGCGAGAAGCGGAAAGAAGTCCTCCGCAAGCACTATCCGACGATTGACTCACTCAAAGGGGCGACGCTCGAGGAGTTAAAGCAAGTGCTGCCCGATGAGGTGGCCCAAGCTCTTTTTGCGAAGATCAAGACCCTCTAGTTCTTTCCTTGCTCTCTCCTACCGAAGTGAGTATATTAGTGGGGCGCTTAGGCGCATTTGCGCCCGTAGCTCAGCCGGATAGAGCAACAGCCTTCTAAGCTGTGGGTCAGCCGTTCGAGTCGGCTCGGGCGCGCCAAACAAGTTGAAGATGGCGCCGATCACAGGCTCGGTGCCATTTTCTTTTTTTCTCTCTATAATAAGGAAGTGCAAAAAATGAAGTCAGCTTTCCTTGTTCATCCTTTTCCGCCGGTTTATGACGAAAGGAGCACGATTCTGATCCTCGGCTCGTTTCCTTCGGTGAAATCGCGGGAACAAGCGTTCTATTACGGCCATCCCCAGAATCGGTTTTGGCGTCTTTTGGCCCAGGTTTACCAAGAAGACGTCCCTCTGAGCATTATCGAAAAGAGATCGCTGGTCCTTCGCCATCACCTTGCGCTTTATGACGTGATTGGCGCTTGCGAGATCCTTGGTTCGAGCGATGCCTCGATTCGCCAGGTGAGGCCAAGCGATCTTTCTCTCATCAAAGCCCCGATTAAGACGATTCTCCTCAACGGGGGGACGGCGGGGAAACTTTTTGAGCGTTATCAAAAAAACAAGGCGGACGTTCCTTTCTTCGTCTTGCCTTCGACAAGCCCCGCTAATGCGGCCAAATCCTTGGCCGATTTAGGGGAAGCGTGGAGCCATTTTCTTTTAGGAAATTAAGGGCTTGTCTATGAGGCTCTTCCATTTATTCCTTACTAAATGCTTTGACTTTATTTCATTGTTATCGTTTTTAATTTGTATTTCTAATTGAAATTGTCGAGCAACGATTCATAAATGATCGGGATACAAATACTTTACCGATAATGCGAAAGGAATCTTTTGAACCTAAAATGCGGATGGTTCGAAATCTCGAACGAATAAAAGGAGAAACTATGGAAGACCGCAGCGAAGAAATGAAGAAGTTGGCCAAGGAGTTTGCCTCATGCCAAGATGCGTTTATCGCCCTCGGCGACGAGACCCGCATTCACATGATTATCGCGATGCTGGAGAAAGGGGAGAATCGGGGGATCCGGGTTGGCGAAATCTGCGCGATGAGCAACCTCTCGCGCCCGGCGGTGTCGCATCACATGAAATTCCTCAAACAGTCGGAGATTGTCAAAGTGCGGAAGGAAGGGACGAAGAACTACTATTATTTCGATGCCCGGGGCGCAAAGTTCGACGAGATCATCGCCCTCTGCCAGCATGCTGAGAAAATCGCGGCCGCTTCGCCCGATCTTTCGAAAAAGCAGTAAGATAGCCAAAAGAAGCGAATATTCGCTTCTTTTTCGTCCTCGAAAACGGTTTTCGGGTTTGTTTTTCCCCCTCAAATGAGACGGCCGAGCAGGGCCCCCATCACGATGGTTGGGGGGAGGCGTTTACTTTGTTAGTAAGAAAAAGGACAATGGCTAATAACGGGGCGTTGATTTGCCGGATCGCACCGTCTTTACTCCGTCTCATCGCGTCGCTCCCTCTCGTGGTGGCGCGATGATCGAAAGGAAACCTCCCTTCCTTTACCCGAATGGACAAGAACCCGCCTTTTGCGCCTTGAGATTATTTTTTTACATTCGCTCCGATTTCGCTTTCGCGACACTTGGGCTAAAATACCCTCATGGATTCTTTTAAAAGCTTGCTCGAAAAGAAACAATACGATTTGGTGATTTCTTTGACCTCCGCGGAGGGCAAAGAGGAGGATTTGTTCTTCCGCCTCGCCGCTTATTTGGGCAAAGGCGATAGCCAAAAGGCTGCGGATCTCTTTTTCAAAAACCGCGATCGCCTCTATGCTTTCAATCCTCTTTTGACGATGAAGACAAACTTCGAACTCCGCGATATTCTCAAGCAATATGACAAGGCCTACGAGGATGAACCCTATTTCGAAAACAAACCCTATGTTTCCCAAGAGGTCGAGGAATATCTCCGCGATCTGCCGAAATTGATTCGAATCATGGAAAGGAACAGCTCCCTTTCCGCCGGCCTCAGCTCCGACAAAGTCGATGGGATCTTAAAAACGAGCAAAGATGACTATCAAATTTTGACCTTATTGAGCGCGATGACGGGAGCAATGGCAAAAGAGCATATCACGGCAATCAAAACCTTGCTCGTTTCTTCGCGCCACAGCGAAGTCAAAACCTACGCTTTCTTGCTCCTCATTTCCGCCCGCTGCGCGGAAGAGGTTACTTTTACGAAAAACGGGAAAATTTACCACCTCGTTCCCGCGGAAACGAATCCGCCTTATTCGGGCAAAATCTTCTCGGATTTCCTTTCCTATTTGCGCAAAGCGGCGGGGGATCCCTCCGTTTCGGGCATCGCTGAAAGCCTCTTGAATGACTACATTCTCGATGTCTATCCCGAAGAAGTCTTAACGAAGAGTGAGGATCCCTTATTGGCTTCGGCTTTGCTGAAGATTGCCCGTTCCTATCTTCGGAACGATCAAGAGACAGAGGAAACGCACGCGCGATACGCTCTCGAAAAAGAAGCGGTGGACAAGGAAGCCGAGAAGATCGCTCTCGTGCTGAAGAAACATCCACCCCTTGGGATTTAGGCCCTTTTCGGCTCGAAAATGCGTTCAGCGAAGCCTTTTTGTTTGTGTCCTATCTAAAGATAGGTTATATTATTCGTCGTGCAAAAAACGCATGGAGAGATAAAAAAGCAATGCAACACACCATCGAAAAGATCTCCGACAGCCAAGAAAAGCTGATCGTTGAGGTCGAGCAAAAAGTTTGGAAAGACGCGCAAGCGAAAGCCTTCCAGAAAGTCGCCGCCCGGGTTTCGATTCCGGGGTTCCGTCCGGGCAAAGCCCCGAAAGAAATGGTCGAGAAGGCCATCAACCAAGAAGCGGTTTATAACGAAGCGATTGAAGCCGTCTTGACTCCGGTCTACAGCGACGTTCTCGCCGAAGAGAAACTCACGCCGTTCTTCCGCCCGTCGGTCAATGTGACTAAGATGAGCCCGGATCAACTCGAAATCGTTTATACCATCGTGCTTTTCCCAAGTGCCAAACTCGGCGAATACAAGGGCTTGAAAGCCGAAAAAGTCGCCCCGAGCGTCACCGACGCCGAAGTGACCGATTCGATCAACAAACTCCTCGAGGGCAACGCTTCGCTCGCTCTCGTTGAGCGCGAAGCGAAACTCGGCGACACCGTCGTCCTTGATTTCGATGGCTATTTAGCCGATGAGAAAGGCACCCTCAAAGCCTTTGAAGGCGGCAAAGCCAATAACTACACGCTCGAACTGGGCTCGCACCAGTTCGTTCCGGGCTTCGAAGAAGGCGTCGTCGGTATGAAGAGCGGCGACAAGAAAGATCTTAAAGTCACCTTCCCGACCAATTATGTCAAAGAACTCGCCGGCAAAGAAGCGACCTTTAAAGTGACGCTCCACGAAGTCAAAGAGAAGCAGATCCCCGCCCTCAGCGATGATGCGGTCAAAGAACTCCGCGTCGCCGACGTCGATACCATTGCCAAACTCCAAGCCCACGAAAAGGAAAGCCTTCTCAAGGGCAAAGTCGAAAGCGAAGAGAATAAGTATTATCAAGCGATCATCGACCAGATCGTCGCAAAGACCACCTATGTGATCGATCCGGAAATCATCGCCAACGAAGCCGCCAACCTCGAAGAGAACCTCAAGAAGCAAGTCGAAAAACAAGGTCTGACTTTTGAGCAATACCTCGAGATCACCGGCAGCAAAGAAGACGACCTCAAGAAGACCTATTCGGCTCAGGCCGAGAAGAACATCAAGGAGTTCTTGGTCCTTGAAGAAATCGCCAAGGCCGAGAAGATCGCGGTCAGCGACGACGACGTCAATGCCGAAATCAAAAAAATCGCCGATCAGTATAAGATGAAGGAAGAAGAAGTGCGGAATGTCCTCGCCAAAAATATGGAGCAGTGGAAGGATAATCTCCGGCAGAAAAAGATTCACGACTTCATTCTGTCTGTCTCGAAATAACGAAAACTTTCTAGGCGGCTAAAGCTAAGGTGGTATCGAAAGATTCACCCTAGCTTTTTTGGCAATTAGCACTCATTACTTGACAGTGCTAAAGCCACGCTTATAATGGTGGCAGTCATCTTTCGCTCTTAAGGAGGAAAAATGTCCATGGACGACATCAAACAGCCTATTAAAGACACCCTCGATCTCCCGCTTCTTATCACGCGGGGGCTCCTTGTGTTCCCCAATATGACGGAATCGATCGAAGCCAGCCGCGCCTACAGCGTGGCCGCCATTGACCGCTCGCGCGGGGTGACCAATTCGCTTCTTTTGGTCGCCTGTCAGAAAGATCCGAGCAAAAGCGACGTAAGCGATCCTAACGCTGAAATCTTCATGACCGGCACCCTTTGCCGGATTGTCAATTTCGTCAATTCTTCGCCGCTTTACCGCATCCGCGTCATCGGCTCGAAGCGGGTCGCGCTCAGCAACATCCGCTTAGAGAATGGAACCTATTTGGCTACCGGCACCCTGATCGAGGATGTTTTGGGCGACCGCAACGAAGAAGTCGCGTTGATCCGCAAAATCGTCGAAAGCCTCGAAAATACGCCCTCGATCGGCGCCGACATTCCGAAGAGCGCCCTTAATTCGCTTGGGAAAGGCGGAGCCAGCAATGACATCGCCGATACCTTGGCCGCCTATCTTCCGATCACTCTCGATCAGAAGGTGAAGATTCTTTCCGAAGCGAGCGTGAACGCCCGTCTTTCCGCCATGCTCGAGATTATCGGCCAGCAGAAAGAGATCGATCAGATCGACGAAAAGCTGAACGACACCGTCCGCGAACGAGCCGAAAAATCGCAAAAGGAATACTTCCTGCGCGAGAAGATGAAGGCAATTAAGGACGAACTTGGCGAAGGCGAGGACAGCGAAGAAAACGAAGACACGATCAAAGAGAAAATCGAGAAAAACCCGTACCCGGATAACGTCAAGGCGAAGGTCAAGAGCGAACTGCGCCACTTCGAAATGATGCCCGAAGCCTCGCTTGAGGCTTCGCTTATCATGAATTACATCGACGTTCTCATGCGGGTGCCTTGGTATCAGAAAACCGAGGATAACGATGATTTGGACAATGTCCAAAAAATTCTTGATGAAGACCACTATGGCTTGACTAAAGTTAAGAAACGGATCATTGAATATCTGGCGGTCAAGCGTTCGACCGGCAGCCTCAAGGCCCCGATCCTTTGCTTTTATGGGCCTCCGGGATGCGGCAAGACTTCCTTAGGCAAGTCCATCGCCCGCGCTCTGGGGCGCAAGTTCTACAAGGCATCGCTCGGCGGCGTCTCCGATGAAGCTGAAATCCGCGGTCATCGCCGGACCTATGTCGGTTCGATGCCGGGCCGCATCATCCAAGGCATGACCCGGGTTGGCACGATCAATCCAGTCTTCCTCCTCGATGAAATCGATAAAATCGGCGGGAGCAACTACAAGGGCGATCCTTCGAGCGCGATGCTCGAGGTGCTCGATCCCGAGCAGAATTTCGCCTTCAACGACAACTTCCTCGAGGAGCCCTACGACCTCTCGAACGTCTTATTCATCGCGACCGCGAACTATCTCGAAAACGTGCCCGCTCCGCTCCTCGACCGCTTAGAGCTGATCGAAGTGCCGAGCTACACCGAACTTGAGAAACTCAAAATCGCCGAAGGATTTCTCGTCAAGAAACAGATGACGGCGAATGGCCTCAAAGAAGGCGATATCGTCTTTACGGAAGCCGGCCTCAAAGAGATTATCGAGTGCTACACCCGCGAGGCGGGCGTCCGCGAACTCGAGCGTCTCATCGCTTCAATCTGCCGCAAGGCGGTGGTGGAATTGATCCAGCACCCCGAGACGAAAAAGCCGGTGAACGTCACCTCTGAACAGGTGCAAAAGTATCTTGGCATCGAGATTTTCGAGGACACCAAGAAGGAGAAGAAACCCCAGATTGGCGTCGTCACGGGTCTCGCTTATACCGAATACGGCGGCGACATCCTCCCGATCGAAGTCAATTACTTCCCAGGCAAGGGCGGCCTCGTCTTAACGGGCAAACTAGGCGATGTGATGAAGGAATCCTGCACGATCGCGGTCGACTATGTCCGCGCCAACGCGAAGAAGTACGGGATCGATGATAAGCTCTTTGCTGAAAACGATATCCACATCCATGTCCCCGAAGGCGCCGTTCCGAAAGATGGCCCTTCTGCCGGCGTTGCGATCACGACCGCGATTATCTCGTGCCTTACCCATACGCCGGTTGACAACAACGTGGCGATGACGGGTGAAGTCACTTTGCGCGGCATGGCCCTTCCGATCGGCGGTTTAAGAGAGAAATCTCTCGCGGCCTTGCGAAGCGGCATCAAGACCATCATCGTTCCGCTGGAGAACAAAAAGGATGTTTCTGAACTCCCTGACGAGGTCAAGAACGCCCTCAAGATCGACTTCATGGAAAATGTCGACGATGCGGCTAAAGTGGCCTTATTAGCGAAGAAAGCCTAGTTGAAATAAAGAGGAGTCCGGCGCACACCGGGCTCCTTTTCTCGCTGCTCTTCGCTCACTCAATTTTTGGTGGTCTTTATTCGGAAACGCCCCTGGCAGAATCTTTTAGAAAATCCTGGCAGAGGAGAACGAGCAGGGGAACCCGCAAAAGAAGAAATGTTTTTAGTTATGCTTCCGGCGCGTTCACCCTGGTGAGCCAAAATTGTCTCTTGCTCGTCGACCCGCTCATCGAGGCGAACAATTCCAACGTGACCATTGCTTGGAACGCCGGGCGGATTGTCGGTTGCATCGCGTTGAATACCCTTATCTTTGTTTTCTTGTTTTTCACCATGATCTCTCACTCGAAAAACCTGTGGTGGCGCTGACTTTCTCCGTTGTGGGCTTGGGGATAAATGCCTGACGCCGCTTCCATGGGCTTATCCTTGATCTCGGCGCGAGAAACCCGCAAGTTTTGTTGCCTCTCTTGATTTTTTCGCCAATCGCTATTCTGGCCTTGATGATTTTCGCCTTTGTTTTGCTGCTCTCTTTTGAACGGAGACAAACCGTTTCCTCTTTGCTTCTCGCGCGGACGCCGATGGCCTCTTCCAAGGTAAAATCCGATTCTGTTTCATCGAAATAAACCCTTTTTGCGGGGGAGATTGCTATAATTCCTCTATGCTCAATTTCCATGATGTCCATTACGTGATCTCCTGCCCCGATTACTCCTATCGTCCGAAGGATGACTTTCCCGAAGTCGTTTTCCTTGGCCGCAGCAACGTTGGCAAGAGTTCGCTCATCAATTCGCTCTGCCTCACCCGGGTCGCTTTTGCCTCGAAAAAAGCAGGTAAGACGCGCTACTTGAATTATTTCCTCTTGGATAAAAAGTATTATCTCGTCGATGCGCCTGGCTATGGTTTCACCCATTATGGCAGCCAAGAAGACGAAACCTTCGGCCATATGATGGAGACCTATTTCGACAATCCGCTCCTCAAAGGCGCAGTCTTGCTTTTGGATGCTAGACGGGTGATGAACGACGATGACAAGATGCTTCTCAAATTCTTAAAAAAGAGCAAGGTGCCGATGGTTTTGGTCTTCACCAAGAGCGATCTCGCCAAACAAAGCGAACTAGCCAATGCCCGCGCTGAAGCGGAGCATTCGGGCTTAACGAACGTCTATTTCTCCTATGATGGCAAGAAAATCGACTCGCTTCGCGCCATGATCGCTCATCTCTATGAAGGGGAGTGAAAGAGTCTACTCTTTTCACGCGGGCTTGTTATAATACACCACTATGGAAAAACTCCCTCTCCGTTTATTCGATCGCGAAACCACCTTGGTCAACCTAACCTCCTCGTTATTGGCTCACTATGGCGTTACGCCCTTTCATAAGACGATCAAAGAAGTCGATGAAGCGATGGCGAATCACCGCAAAATCGCCTTCTTTTTGTTCGATGGATCCGGCGAGTATATCTTGAACACCTACCCGCACGTGACCAAGTTCATGCGCGAGCATAAACTGATGACGATCCATTCGGTGAACCCAGCCACGACCGTCGCCTGCACGACTGCCCTCTTAACTGGTAAAAATCCGATTGAAAACGGCTGGCTCGGCTGGTCGCTCTATCTTGAAGGGTATGCCGACCCGATTGACGTTTTCCCGAATAAAGACTCGCTTAGCGGCGAAAAGATCGCCATCCCCGAAGTCTATAAGACCGTTTGCCCTTTGACCTACATCGATGCCTTATTGAAGGAGAAGGGCGTGAAAGCCCGGCTTGATCTCCAAGCTCCTTTATGGGATGGAAAGGGCCCGAAGAGCTTAAAGGAAATGCGGACGCACGCTCGCGATTTCTTCGCTGACGGCGGCGACTTCTATTATGGCTATTGGACCAACCCGGACCATCTGCTCCATGAGCGGGGGATCCATTCGTGCAAAGTCCGCCATACGATGCGTCAGATCAACGCCATGGTGAAGCGTTTCGTCAAAGAAAACCCCGATGTCCTCGTTTTCACTTTGGCCGATCACGGCCTCATCGATGTCCAATACCGCGACCTCAAAGCCTTCCCGGCCATCACCGATTGCTTAGCGAAACCCACCGCGATGGAAGGCCGGACGACTTCCTTCTTCCTCAAAGAGGGGAAGGAAAACCAATTCGTCGAGGCCTTTAACAAAGAATTCAGCGAACGCTTCGCCCTCGTGAGAACCGACGACCTCCTCAAAGAAGGCTATTTCGGTGAAGGCGAGATTAATCCGAAAGGCCGGCTTTCTTTGGGCGATTACATCGCGATCGCCCTTGCCGATCAGCTTTTGTGCGACACGCGGGTGATGAAGGACTTCAGCGTCCACAAAGGCCATCATGCCGGGGCGACGAAAGAGGAATGCGAAGTCCTCTTGGCTTGCTATAACCGCTAAGGCTCGCCCTTCGAAAAAAGGGCTTTTTCTTGTCTCCTTGCCTTTGCTGCCTTAGAATAAGATAGCCATTGAAGAAGAGGGAACGTTCTTCCTTTCGTTCAGGGAGCTGGGTCAAGTGCAAACCAGTCCTAAGGAAAACGCGAGTCGCTTCGGAGGCTCCTAGGAAACTAGGCGGACTATCCCGTTACGATAGAAGAGTGCCTAGAGAAACTCTAGGAAGCAGGGTGGTACCACGCGCCGCGTCCCTTCGGGAAGCGGTTTTTTCTTTTTTTCGGAGGGCATCTATGCTCGATAAACATTACGATCACGCCGCCGTCGAAAGCGGCAAGTACGAGAAGTGGGTCAAAGCCGGTTATTTTACGGCGGGGCAAGATAAGTCCAAGCCGGTCTTTTCTTTGGTCATTCCTCCTCCGAACGTCACCGGCAAACTCCATCTGGGCCATGTGATGGACACGGTGCCCGATGATATCGTCGCTCGTTACAAACGGATGAAAGGCTATGACGTCCTCTGGGTCCCAGGGATGGACCACGCTGGCATCGCCACCCAAGCCAAGGTCGAGGAAAAACTCAGAAAAGAAGGCATTTCCCGCTATGATCTCGGCCGCGAAGGCTTCCTCAAAGAGGTCTGGAAGTGGAAGGAAGAATACGCCAAGACCATCCATGAGCAATGGGCGAAACTTGGCCTTTCGGTCGACTACACCCGCGAGCGCTTTACCCTCGATGAGGGTCTTTCGAACGCGGTCAAACACGTTTTTGTCACCCTCTATAACGAAGGTTTGATTTATCAGGGCGAACGGATCATAAACTGGGATCCGGAACTCAGGACCGCCTTAAGCAATATCGAGGTCATCCACAAAGACGACGAAGGCGAATTCTTCTATTTCTCCTACGATGTGGCGGATAGCGATAAAAAAGTGACCGTCGCGACGACAAGACCCGAGACGATGTTCGGCGACACCGCGGTTTTCGTGAACCCGAAAGACAAACGCTACCGGGATCTCGTCGGCAAGAAAGTCATCAATCCCGCCAATGGGCAGCTTTTGCCCCTTATGGCGGATTCCTACGTCGATATGAGTTTCGGCACCGGCGCGATGAAATGCACGCCTGCCCACGATCCCAACGATTTCGCCTTGGCCAAAAAATACGGCTTCCCTCTCATCAAAGTCCTCGATGAGACGGCCCACATGAACGATTTGGCTGGCGAATATAAGGGGATGGACCGCTACGAATGCCGGAAAGCCCTTGTCGAAAAGATCAAAGAAGAAGGCCACCTCGTCAAGATCGAAAAAATCGTCCACTCGGTTGGCCATAGCGAAAGAAGCGACGCGGTGGTGGAACCGATGCTTTCAAAGCAGTGGTTCGTGAAGATGAAGCCGCTCGCCGAGGCCTTATTGGCCAATCAAAAGACGGACAACAAAGTCGAATTCATCCCGCACCGCTTTGAAAATGTGCTCTCGCGGTGGATGAAAGAAGTCGAAGATTGGTGCATCTCCCGCCAACTTTGGTGGGGGCACCGCATTCCGGCCTACTACAACAAAAAGACCGGTGAGCTCCTCGTTTCCGAGACCGAGCCGGATTTAGATCTCTATCGTCAGGACGAGGATGTCCTCGACACTTGGTTCAGCAGCGCCCTCTGGCCCTTCGCAACAATGGGCTGGCCTGACACGACGTCACCGGATTTCGAACGCTATTTCCCGACCAGTTTCCTCAATACTGGCTATGACATCATTTTCTTCTGGGTCTCCCGCATGATGTTCCAGTCGCTTCACTTTACGGGCGAAGTGCCGTTTAAGCAGGTCGTCATCCATGGCCTCATCCGCGATAGCTTAGGCCGCAAGATGTCGAAGTCCTTAGGCAATGGCATCGATCCGCTCGACATCATCGCCAAGTATGGCGTCGATGCGATGCGCTATTTCATCACGACGAACACCACGCCAGGGATGGATATGACCTATAGCGAAGAAAAGCTTGAAAGTGCCGAGAGTTATCTCAATAAGATTTGGAATGCCTGCCGCTACGTGGAAGGCGTCTTGGGTGAGGATTTTAAAGCCCTTCCGCTCGAGAAAAAAGACCTCTCGGTTCTTGACGCCGCCATCCTCGATCATCTCGAACACACACTCAAGAAAGTCACCACCAAGATGGAATGCTACCAGTTTAGCCAGGCTTCGAGCGCCCTCTATGATTTCGTTTATGATGATTTTTGCTCAAACTACCTCGAAATGAGCAAGATTTCCCTTAGCCACGGCGGAAAAGAAGAAGCGACCACGAAGCAGGTTCTCGCCTATGTCAACAAGGCAATTCTGCTCATGATTTACCCTTTTGCCCCCTTTGTGGCCGAAGAGATGTATTGTTCTTTGCCGGAACACAAAGACTCGATCATGCTGGAATCTTATCCGGAATACGACGCCCATCTCCTTTCGAAGAAAGCATCGGACGAGGAGAGAATCCTCGAGGCGATGATCAAGGATATCCGCAACTACAAGTCCTCGCGATCGATGGCGCCGAACGCCAAAGTCCGTCTTTCCGTCTCGCCGAAGGAGCCGTTTAACGGGAGCGGCGAATATCTCTCGCGTTTCGCCTTCGCCTCCTCTTACGAGGTGAAGAAGGAAGCCTTAAGTGGCACTCCGTTCCTTTACCCGGGTTATGAGATGTCGGTCGAAGAGGACGTCGACAAGGCTACCCTCAAAGCCAAACTTGAGAAAGACAAGGCGTCGCTCGAGTTCGAAGTCGCGCGGAGCGAGAAGATGCTTTCGAATCCGGGCTTCGTGAGCAAGGCACCGACAGCAAAAATTAACGCTGAGAAAGAAAAACTCGATGCCAACAATAAATTGTTGGCGGCTGTGATAACGAAATTAGCGGCTTTATAAAAACTTGAGGGCACAAACGCCGTTTTCTTGCCTATTGAAGAGTAGGAGGTAAAAACGATGTTTGGACAAGAGCTGTCGATCCAGGAGCTGACGAGCATCAAGCCCGGCGAAGCCCTCTCTTTCATGGCAGTCATGGCAATCATTGCCGTCGCCGTCATGGCGGTGGTGGTCTACAAACTGCTCAAGAGCCGCGAAGGCGGCGTTAAAATGCCAGGCGGTTGGAATTTCACGTGGGAATGAAACTCGCTCTTCTTCCAAAGCAGTCATTGCCGCGGGAGAAGGCGAGGCGGGAGGGGATTTCTTCGCTGTCGGATGAAGAAGTCCTCGCTTTGATTCTTTCGGGCGGGGTGGCGGGGGCAAGCGCCCTCGATTTGGCCAGGGAGCTCCTTTCCCGTTATGGGAGTTTTTCTTCTCTTGGGGCCGCCCCGAACGAGAGCTTAATGGAGATCAAAGGAATTAAAAAGGCGAAAGCCTTAGCGATCGCCGCGGTTTTCGAAGTGGCCCGAAGAGCGGCTAAAGAAGTCCCGCAGAGTCAAGATAGCCCCGCCGAAGAGCTCTTTCAGCATTATCATCTTTCTCTTGAAGACGAAGTCGGGGAGAAGGGGCTTGTGCTTCTCTATGATCGGCGCGGACGTTTTCTGAAGGAAAAGATTCTCTTTGCCGGGAACGAAGACCGGTTGAGCACCAGCCCGAAGTTGGTCTTAAGCGAAGCTCTTTCGAGCAAGGCGTCGTCGTTTGTTTTTCTCCATAACCATCCCTCGGGCAATCCCTATCCGAGCGCCGAGGATTTTTCCTTTACCTCAAGCCTTGAAAGAAAAGCGAGCGATCTCTCGCTCCGTTTCCGCGACCACATCATCGTAGCGGACCGGCGGTTTTTCTCCTTCCGCGAGAATGGGTTGCTTTAAAAAGGATGAAAATGCTCAATGAGGAAATGATTCTTTTTTTGTCATGTTTCGTCAAAAGGTCCGTTTTATCGAATAAAGCTTGAAAAAGAGATTGAAATGGTAACTAAAACGTCAACTATTTGATGCCTCAGTTGAAAGGAGGGGTCTTTTCGGCATCCTGTTCCTATGGGAAAAGACTATGGTTTTCAAGAAGATCTCTTGTGTGGGTTATCACTTGGTCTTTCGGGAAGCGCTCCGCCGCGAGTTGAGTTTTTCGTGTCGCAGGAGTGGATGCTCGGCATCGCCTATTTCGTGGTCTTCTTGGGGGATACAAACCGTATCCTTTGATTCAAAAAATCGTCGCGAGAATCCGCTCGGCCGATGTCGTCAAGGACTCGATTGCCGACAATCGGATGTTCGAAATCATCGACGAATTCATCGACGGGGAGATTGCCGATGAGCAGCGCAAGCATCGTTTGGCGGCGATGAGACTGGAAAACCGTACGTTTTCTTGAGTGCCAAAGCGCTCGCTTCGCTCAGTAAAATCAAGCATTGCTATCTTTTCTTTCCTGATAACGAAGTCTCTTTTTCGAGGCGGGGCCCGCTGATGCTTATCGGGACCGACAAAGTGAAGATTGTCCGTACTAAATACAAAAGCCAAGATTCTTATATCGAGGGCGTTCTTTGATGAAAACGTGGGACATTGCCTAGTGGAAACCGGTCGAAGCGCCGGGATGCCTTTTTGAAGCATCGCTCACAGAGATTTCTGGCTTTTCCGCCGTTTTTTATCCGTCGTTATTTAATCATGGAAGCGACTCGTTCTTTCGATGACGGCTCAATTCTTTTTTCGCCTTCGGGAATGGACTATGTCGATTCGCCCTTGCCGAAAACGATGGTTCTCCCCAAGGGAACGGCCGTGTCCGCTATAACGTCAACGAACTTCACTGGATGGGTTATTTTCACCGCTTCCGGGCCTGTTCCCGCGGCCTTCCGAGCGCCTGAATTCTTCGCCTTCGCCTAGGCAAAGAACTGGTGCGATTCCATCGGCCATGCCAAACCCAAGACGTCGAGGCAACCCGCCACTTGATCGAAGAAAATCTCCCTGCGAGAGCCCCAGCGGATTTGCACAAATTTTTCTCAAGTCCTCATCGCCTCGCGCAGAGGCGAGAGAAGCGAGGCTAATCCTCGTTTTCGCCCTTGTTCATTCGAAAGAGGACCAAAAGCGCAAAAAAGGAGACATTTTTCTTCCTTTCACTCTTAAGAGTGGTATATTTATCCCTGTTGTCGCCCTCCTTAGGGCCTCAACCGCATCGCAACGGCATTCAACATTAGGTTAAACCTAAGGCCGGCTCGAGCGAGTCATAAGCACAAAAAAGGAGGAAGACACATGTACGCTATCGTAGAAACCGGTGGCAAGCAGATCAAAGTCCAGGTCGGTGACAAAATCTACGTCGAGAAACTCGACGCGGAAGCCGGCAAGGATGTGACGCTTGACAAGGTTCTCTTCATCGGCGGCGAGAAAGCCATCGTCGGCAACCCTTATGTCAAGGGCGCTAACGTGGTCGCCAAAGTCGAGAAGCAGGGCCAAGAAGCCAAACTGGTCATCTTGAAGTACAAGAGCAAGAACAATTACCGCCGCAAGGCCGGTCATCGTCAGCCCTATACTTGCTTGGTCATCAAGTCTATTAACGCCTAATGATCTCGATCGTGCTGAAAGAAAAAGGCGGTCACTTCGTCTCGCTTGAGGCGAAAGGACACGCCAACACGGCTCCCTATGGGGCCGACCTCGTCTGCGCCGCGGTTTCCGCGGTGGTCCTCGGCGGCTTCAATGCCTTGGAGGAGGAAAAGGCCTACGAAGCGCAAACTTCGGAAGGCTATGCTTCCCTCAAAGCCAAGAAGATTCCCTCCGAGCATGATGCCATTGTTCTCAGCACCCTCATCACGCAATTAACAAGCCTTGCGGAATCCCATCCGGAATCCGTGAAGCTAGAAAGGAAATAAAGCTCATGAAGTTCTATATCGATCTCCAGCTCTTCGCTTCCAAAAAGGGCGTTTCGAGCACCAAGAACGGCCGTGATTCGGCTGGGCGGAGACTCGGCTGCAAAGCCGGGGATGGCGAACTCGTTACGGCCGGTTCGATCCTTTACCGTCAGCGTGGCACCAAAGTCATGCCGGGCGTCAATGCCAAGAAAGGCGGAGATGACACCATCTTCGCAACGGTGACTGGCATTGTCAAGTTCGAACGGGTTGGCAAATCGGGCAAGCGCGTCAGCGTTTATCCGCAAGCCGCTAAGTAATTCGATGAAACCACAAGGCTCTTCCGCAAGGGAGGGCCTTTTTTATGTCGTTTCAGAGGCAGGAGTGTTTTTTTCTTCGGGTTTTTGAAAAAAAGTTTCCTCGCCCGCGCGGTAAACCTTAAGATATTGCGCGCGGGAATGGGGCGCAGTTGGTGAAGTGACTTCGATTATTTCTTCGCTTCTCTATTTTGTTAGCGATTCGAGCTATGGTGCCATTCCTACTACCGGCGATGCATCTGCGAGCAAGCCTGACGCTTATTTACTTGCCGCAGTTTTGAGCGCCTATTTAACGTGCAATAGTTCGACTGATAATGGGTATGGTGCCGTGGCTGGAGTTGCTTCTACCTGGTATTCGCAATATGCCGGCGACGTTAACGGAACCCTTAGTTCCGTGACGTTGCCTGATTATGCTAAGTCATCCTCAACTGGTGGCACTTATTCTGGAGAAAAGACTGAAACTGTTACGGTTGCCAGAAAATGGGAAGGCCTTTCTATCATGGCCACTAACAATGGCAATTGGGTTGGTGCAAAAGCTGCGGTTTTGCCGACCGTGAACGATGCTATTCCGACCATTGTTCTTGGTGGTTTGGCCAGCGCGGCCGTTCTTGCCGCTGGCGGCTACTTCTTTGTCCGCAAGAAGAAGATTGACTAATCCGATTCTTTGATTGAATAAAGGCTGTGGAATCCATCAGTTTTTTGTTTGTCCCCTAACCTCTTTCCTTTGTAGTAAAAATCGCCTGTTTAGTAGACTATCTCGTGAAAAATCAAACGCTTCGCTACTATCTTTCGATTGTTGTGGTTTTTTCGATACTAGCTCCTGTCGTCTGTAATGGCAGTTGAAGCGCTTCCTCTTCTTTGGCCTCTTCGGGGCTTGATCTTCGAGTGCAGGCGCCTTATTTGGTTCGATTGCGCCAAGTTCACAATCTTCCTCGCTATCGGGCGATTTCTCCTCGACTTCGGAACATATCCATGGCGAACTCGATGCTTATTTGGCGAGTCTAAAAACAATTTTGTCTCTGAGATCTTTTATTTTCACTGTCCCCGTTTAACAATGATTCGATGAATTATAGCGGTTAGAATGTTCGGCCTCGGTCTTTATCGACAAAAGTTTACCGCTTTTGATTGGGCGGGGGCAGATGATCATGGCCTTCGCCAGCGCGAATGATGCCAATCAAGTCGC
>Ga0172378_10002421_pt1 | contig 17501 bp, 16 predicted proteins | sample GrowelOW332metaG_FD_119755 | JGI IMG/M metagenome (GOLD analysis project Ga0172378, IMG submission 119755) | Groundwater microbial communities from an aquifer near a municipal landfill in Southern Ontario, Canada - Pumphouse #3_1 metaG | ecosystem: Environmental > Aquatic > Deep subsurface >... | reverse complement strand
TTATGTTTTTCACTCTTTTAAGATACTGAGCAATCATGAGAATACACTTAATGAAAGCGAAACAGACTTCGTAATATTCAATAGAAATAAGGGAATTTTATGTCTTGAAGCAAAGAACGGATCGGTTTATTATAAAAATGGTAATTGGTATTATGGAAGTGGACTAAAAATGAAGAGTGATGGCCCTTTTAATCAAGCAAGTGGTAATAAATGGAAATTAAAGTCGTACATTGAAGAGAAAACTACATCATCCAATGATATTATTTCAAAATGTAAGTTGCTTCACGCCGTCTGGTTCCCTGCCATTGATAAATACTCATTTTATTCTATAAATTTGCCACCTGAAGCTGATAAAAGCATAATATTAACAAAAGAAGATTTAGATAATCCTACAAAAAAATTTGATGAAATTTTTAACATAGAATTAGTTAATCGAGTAAAAACAAACCTTACAGAAAAAGATGAACAATGGATTATTGATAACATTTTATGCCCAACTTTCAATATTGTGCCATCTATGACACTTCTTTATGACTTGAAGAAAGAGAGCTTTAATCAACTCTTTGAGGAACAAAAAAACATTTTAAACTATCTTGAAGAGCAACGAAGTGCTGTTATAAATGGGGTTGCAGGAACAGGGAAAACAATGTTGGCTGTTGAAAAGGCCAGAAGGCATGGGGCCCAAGGTCAAAAAGTGTTATTCCTTTGTTACAATAATAATTTAAAAGAATATCTAAACGCAACTTTCAAATACGAGAATGTTTCATTTTATACTATAGATGGATTTGCGTGCAAAATATGTAAAACTGTTGAGGCTGATTATAGTTTGTTAAAATCAAAACTTGAAAACTTGTTTTATGATAATTCATTTGAGTATGATCATATAGTGATAGATGAAGGTCAAGACTTTGGGCAAGAAAACATTGAGGAAGAACAAATAATTGATTTGTTAGAATTTATTATTCTTAATAAAAATAATGATTATGGAACATTTTATTTGTTTTATGATAAATTACAATTTATTCAAGGTAAGAGTATACCGAAATATATTGCAGAAGCTGATTGTAAGTTTTCTTTATATAAAAATTGCCGAAATACTGAGAATATTGCGAAGACATCAATGGTTCCATTAAAGACAAAACCTAAACTATTTGAAGGATGTGTTAAAGGAGATTCCCCTCGTATTCATCTATGTAAAGATAATGAAATAATTGATAAATTAAATAATATTATTGATAGTTATTTAAGCAAAGGATTGAAAGAACTAGTTGTTTTAACTGCAAAATCAGAAATTCAAAGTGTTTTAAAAGATGAAGTAGAAAATAATGTTTATAAATATAAGAGCCACAACATAAAATTTTACTCATGTAGAAAATTTAAAGGGCTTGAAGCTGATATTATTATTTTAATAGATGTAGATAAAAATACTTTTATAAATGAGAAGAATGTATTTTTTGTAGGCTCATCAAGAGCAAGATTATTTTTAGATATTATTACTACAATAAATGAGATTGACTGTGTTGACGTGTTAAACGAAATTGATCCTAAAGGTGAATACAGAAGGACAAGAAAAGGTTTTGTTAATTCTTTAAACTCAATTTTGTCTTAATATGTATGGTTTTTTATAATATAATAAAATAATCACTTTGGCACTTAGGCGTGTGCTTGTCTTAATACAAGTCAGCGTTGCTTCGCTCCGCCGAAGACAAGCACACGCCTAAAGCCTACTAACGAACAAAATGAGTTTAATAAACTAACAAAAAAATGAGTTGGGCAAATAGCAGATAAAATAGCAAAGAAGATTTACACCAACGAATTTGAGAAGCAAGTTTTGCTTTATTACTACAACGGTGTTGAGCCAAAACTAATAGTTGAATTCCTAAATGTAAAAAGAGATGCTGTTTACAATCGTAGAAAAAATTCAAAAAAAGATATATGGCTTATTGCATGTAGAATATTAATCAAACATATTAAATGTTGAAATGTACTTGTAAAAAATTTTTTTATATTAGATTTTCAAAAAACATTAACGAAATGTTAAGTGAGTTCAAGTTTTGTACGGGCAAATGTCATAAACTTGACAAGGAAAGTCATTCACTTTTCGAAATTCGCAAAATATATTTTAGAGTAATTAAAAATTGACACGCAAAAGTAGCAAGCCGAAACTAAGGTTGCATTTTAAGGGCGTAGGAAAATTAAATTTTTCTATGTCTTTTTTAATTCCAAAGGAGTTAAAAATGCAAACAAAACCAGAAATTATTCAAGACATTACAGTTTTAGATAACGATTTTCATTTTTCAATTTTAAACACAATTTTGCAAATGAAAAAATCCAAGGAGGCTGAAAAATGATTTATAAAGAAAACAAAAGTATATTCTGATGGAAGTCATTTAATAGGAATACCAAACGAGAAACAACCCCACAAAAAACGAAAAAAATTATTAAGTATAGAACTGATGGTAACGAAGAAAAAACAAAAAAAATTTTAAAATCTTGCGAAGAAAAAATTGAAAAAACTATTGAAATTCTAAATAAAGAATTAAACGACAAAGAAAAAAGAATAGAACTCGTAAATATGGTATTGGAAAAAGAAAAACGAAACAAAGCAGTTAGAATGACTAGACTTTATAGAAAAATAAACTTGAAAATCTGAAATTGTTTTTTCACTTTTACTTACGACGATAGCAAGTTAAATGAAGAAAATTTTAGAAAAAAATTATTAAATAGTTTAAGGCACTTTGTAAGTAGAAAATCTTGGAAATACATTGGAGTCTTTAAAAGAAGTCTATAAAACAAGAAAATAAATAATCTACAGAGTGGAAAATAATTATCCACAGAGAAAAAAAGAGTATTTTTAAGACTAAACCCTGATTTTATACTCTTTCTCTTTTCCCTTATTCTGCTAGTTTCAAAACGCACAGACTAACCTTATTTTTTTATTTAATTATTTTAAGTTTTTGACTCACTTCAAAAAAATCTTTCCAAGGATTTCCCTCACTTACTTTTTTGAGTGCTTTTTTCATAGTGATTTGATTTGGTTTAATTGTGTCTAATTCCTCCCACAAAATAGGCATAGAAACAGGGGCATTTGGTCTAATTCTAATAGAATAAGGAGCGACAGAGGTTGCACCTCGTATATTCCTTTCCCAGTCAATAAATATCCTGCCTTTTCGCTTTTCCATTCGCATATTACTGGTATAACGGTCAGGCCAAATCTTTTCCATAGTTTCCGCTATTCTTTTGCTAAAATCACGAAAAGTTTTCCAATCAACAGATGGTTGAAACGGAACTACTATATGATAACCTTTTCCGCCACTGGTTTTTAAGAAAGAAACAATATGAAGCGTATCCAAAATACTCTTTAAATCACGCACTCCCTGACGAAGTTTTTTGATACTCAAACCTTTGTTTGGGTCTAGGTCAAAAACCATAATATCTGGCTTTGCAAGAGTTTTATATTTACTACCCCAAGGGTGAAATTCTATTGTATTCATTTGAGTTTCAAAAATTAGTCCGTCAATTTTATCTATATAAAAATAATCTGTATTTTTTTCTTGCTCTTCGTCTTTTGACTTTGCTTTTTTTGTCTTGTCATATAATTTATCTACCGACTCAATTTGAACAACTTTCACATTTTCGCTACTACTTTCAGTCGGGTGTTTTTTGTAAAATTTTTCTCCATTTACGCCATTTGGACATCGTATCACAGACAGCACCCTACCTTCAATATAAGGCATAATAAATTTTGACATATAAGCATAGTACAAAACGATATCAATTTTTTTTATTTTTGGTTTATCAAATAAAAGTTTATTTGGATTTGAGATTTTTACTTTCCCGACATAAATATCTTTCCCGACTTTTGTTATCATATTTTTCATTAATTTTGAGAGTTTAAAGACATTACTTTTCATTTTTGGTTTTTCGTTATTTGTAATTTCGTCCATTGTTCTGTTAGTTTTTATGCTGGTATCAAATTGCATAATCCCGTCATCATTTTTTGCAAAACTGTCTTTTTCTTTGATTAAAAGCCATTCATTATCTTCTTTAGTTTTTAATTTTATCAAAGCCCACTGCCCTTTTAGCCTTTTACCATACAATTCAAATTTTAATTCACCCGTTTTTAGACTTTTATCAACATTTTTATACGGATTCCAAGTCCCGCTATCCCAAAGCATTACTGTTCCTTCTCCATAATTTCCTTTTGGGATTATATCCTCAAAATCAGCATAGTCTAGTGGGTGGTCCTCCACTTTTATCGCTAGCCTTTTATCTTCGGGGTTTAGTGAAGGGCCTTTTGGTATAGCAAAACTAAGTAAAACACCCCGCCATTGTAAACGCAAATCAAAATGGTCGTGGCTCGCTATGTGGTGCTGTACAGAAAAAATTAACTCGCTTTTTCTATCCTTTTGAACAATACCCGCAGGCTCATTACTTTTTGCAATATTACGCTTTTTGTTGTATTCCTTTAATTTATCCATAACACTCCATTTCAATTTTTGTATTTTCTTCTAGAATTTTTAACAATCTAAATTATTTATAAACATTTTTTAAATATAAAAATTTACATACAAAATTAGTTTAATTTTTTGAAAAATAGTAAAAATCTATTTGGGAGAAAAATATGGCATTTTATAAAGGAAGTATTAGTTTTGGATTGGTGTATATACCTATAACTTTACACAGCACAATCAAAGATAATGATATAGGCTTTAATTTACTTGATAAAAAAACGATGAGTAGAATTAAATATAAAAAAACTTGTGTAGGCTGTAATGACAAAGAAGTTAAACAAGAGAATATTGTAAAAGGCTATGAGTATGAAAAAGACAAGTATGTAATTTTTGAGGAAAAGGATTTTGACAAAATCAAATCCAAAAAAGATGAAAGCATAGCCATTGATTGTTTTGTGGGGTTAGATGAAATTGACCCCATTTATTTTGACCGTCCTTATTATGTAGTGCCAACGGGGGCGGAAAAGGCTTTTCGTATTTTGTTATATGCTATGGAAACAGAAAACAAAGCAGCAGTAGCAAAGACAGTTTTGGGTACAAAAGAAACATTGATTGCAATAAGAGCAAAAGATGGACAAATGTTACTTAATACTTTATTTTTTCAAGAGGAAGTGCAAAAGAACCCCGCAAAAGAAGTAGATATCAGTTTGGAGAAAAATCTAGACAAAGAATTGAAAATGGCAAAAGAAATTATTAACAGTATGACAGAAAAATTTGAACCCGAACGATATAAAGATGAGTATCGTGAGAAACTGCAAAAAGCAATAGAGCAAAAGGTAGCAGGAAAAGAAATAATTTCTCCAAGGCAAGAAAAAGAAATTAAAGTCGGGGATTTGATGGATGCTTTGGCAAAAAGTTTGGATATATTAAATAAAAACAAACGAAAAACCGTAAGGGGTTAAAAAAAGTTTTTAAAGGATAATTGATGGAAGATTTATTTTTAAAAAGGCATATATCCCCTATGCTATGTTTTGACAGCCAGCCTTTTGACAGCAAAGATTTCGTATTTGAACTAAAATTAGACGGTATTCGTTGCGTCGCTTATCTTTCGCAAAACGAAGTTAGTTTGAAAAATAAAAAAGATAAAGAAATCCTGGGAACTTTTCCAGAATTAAAAAATATAAACAAATGCGTGCAAAAAAATTGTATTTTAGATGGCGAGTTAGTCTGTTTGGGTGAAGATAATAAACCTGATTTTTTTGCAATACAAAGTCGATGCTTAAAAACTAATAAATTTAAAATAGAGTTGGCGCAAAAACTTTCACCAGTTCAATATTGCGTATTTGATATCCTATATTACGATAATAAAAATCTTGTCAATTTGCCTCTTTTGGAAAGAAAAAAATATTTGGAAAAATTTGTTTTGGAGCAAAATGGTTTAACTCTTTCCCGATATATTTTTACGCAAGGCAAAGATTTTTTTGAATTAACTAAACAACAAAGTTTAGAGGGAATTGTTGCTAAAAAAAAGGATAGCATTTATCAAATAGGTAAAAGAAGCGAAAGTTGGCTAAAAATAAAAACTTTTAATGAAGATGATGTGATTATTTGTGCTTATGAATTGAATAAAGACGGACATTTAAGAACTACACTTTTTGGTACTTATGACAAAAATGGTCAGTTTGTTATACTTGGAAAAGTGTCGCTAGGTATATTACCTTATCAAAAGATTATTACCTCGCAACCAAAAAGTGTTCCCTTATCAAATAAGTATCCCAAAATGCACTGGATAAAGCCTACACTTGTCGCTATGGTAAAATACCTTATCAAAACGGAAAGTGGAAGTTTTCGTCAACCTGTACTGAAAGGTATTCGAGATGACAAAACTGCGGAAGATATAAAAAAAGAAGCAAGGTGATGTTTATAACCTGCTTCTTTTTTTGTGTTAAATTTATATTTATATATCCCTTTTAATCAAATGATTAAAAGTAGAAAATTGATTATTTATAATTAAATCTTTTACATTATATGGTCTAAGGTCAATATTTTTGATTAATTCAATACTTGCCCACTGAAAATGTAGTTCGTGAATATTTCCTTTATCATTTTCTGTTATATCCCAGTCATTTATAGGTATATTATCCTTTGGTTTGAGTACATAATAAAATTCAATACCGTGGAATTTCTTATTATTTTGAATAAAAAAATTTTCATTAATGCAGAATAAATTTTTTGGTTCAACTTCGATACCGACTTCTTCTTTGATTTCACGGCAAACCGCCCGCTTTGAATCTTCAAAGGCTTCGATGTGTCCGCCAGGTATATGATAATATTTTGAATCATCAATTTTCATTATCAAGTATTTTCCATCTTTTTCTATCAATCCAGCGGCTCTACAAAAAAAATTGCAGTCATCAATTTTTAATCTAATATCCATCATTTCTCCTTAAATTATAATAACATATAGTAATTAATTATATCAAAGTAAATAAAGATAGTCAATATTAAAATAATCTTTTATTTTATTGCAAAATTTAAAAATATAAGTTATAATCTATATCATAAAATAAGTGGAGTTTTAATATGAAAGTTAATAAAATTGATTGTCCAAATTGTGGTGCAAAGATTTCTCCAAAAAATAATTATTGTGAATACTGTGGAAGTTCAATTCATATTGATTATGATAATCAAAATACTGACTCAAATAAACTTTCTAATGTACCAGAACCAAAGTCAACGCGTTCCGAAATAAAGAGTCAAATTATTCTGTTATCTGTCTTTATGGCGATTTGGGTTATTGCAGGTTTATCTATTGGTATTGAAGTAATACTGTCGCAACCCTCTTTTGATTTCACTCAAATTATTCCATTTTTAATGGCTGCGGGTGGTGTAGTCTTTTTGGTAATATCAATTAACAACTTGGTAAAAAAATATAAAAGTGCTAATAAAGACGACAACGATAAAAAACTCGACTAAAATAATCTAAGATGTTTACAAAAAAAGCCCGTCTTAAATTTTGTGGTGGGTTTTTTCTATTTCAATTTTATTTATTAATTTTAAATAAGCATAATAATAAAAGAAAAGTAAAAAATAACAGAAAATGTTTTATATAATACTTTTTTTCACTTTCAATAAAAATTGAAATATGCTATTATTAAAATTAAAAGAGAGGATAAAAAAATGAAAAATAAATTTTTTGTTATTACCGCAATGATGATTATATTTACATTTTGTTTTACAGGTTGCGGGGAAAATCCAACACCAGAAAATCCATCATATTCTATTTCATATGATGAACCTGTTGGATATTTTATAAATTTTAATTGTAGTGGAAACATATCACAAGATGATGATATAACTTTATATGAAGGCAATTCTGCAATTATGGCACATATTGAAATACTTGATGGTTTCGAAACAAATAATTTACAAGTTCTTGTAAATGGCACTGCCTCAATCGTTTCTGGAAGTGGTTCAAGTTATACGGTTTCTTTTACAATAACACAAAATACCACTATTGAAATAAGTGGCGTTCAACCTATTTTGAGAACAGTTGGACTGCAAAATTTAAAAACCAACTACTTTATTGTCCTCAATAATGAAAGCAGTGTTTATACAGAAAATACAGTTCAAATTGATTATAATCAAACTTGTAAAATCAAATTGATACCAAAGTATAATTATATTTCTGCACCTAATCGACTCTTCTACATTGATACTTCATCTGATTTTAATTATGAATTTTCTGTACCATGTTGTAGCACTAATTATTTAGAACCACTTACAGATTCACAGGGTAGCAGAACTTTTGAATTAGTAAATACAAAACTTAACAGTGATACAATTGATTTACAACTAAGTTCATCGTTAACAGAAAACTTCGCAACTTTACTTTACAATCGATTTTATAATATTACACAAGTATCTTCAAACGGTGAAGTTTTGGAAAATACTTTCCTAAACGCTTTTCCAAACAATACTGTATATTTGCAAATCAGTGCGGCAAATGGAGAAGATGACGGATATATTTTGGAAGGCTTGGATACCTGCACTTTGTTAATAAATGGTAGACAATATTCACGCAACAATGACGGATTTTTTGTAATTAGTAATGTGGTCAACAAATTATCAATAGAAGTGCAAGGTCTTTCACTAGTTAATCAGTCAGCAACAGACACTTATTACAAGATTGATTTGCAAAATGACACTTTGATACAAAATCCTATTTTCCAAAATCAATATGGTTGTTTCTTTACTAATAAAGACAACAAAGAGCAATATGTAAAAACTGGTATGAGTGTTTCAATACCAAATGGATATCAACTTGTATCTTTAAATGGTGCGACTACTTTTGAAACGACAATTGACAATACAAATGATACACCTTTAACTGTTTACACTATTACATCAATCAATGGTGATGATGTTTTAAAAGTCCAAACGACAAATACCGTTACAATTCCAGTTAGTACTTTGATACAAGCAGGTTATGAAGTTTATTATCGAACAACTACTAATGGTGATTATACTCAACTAACTAATTCTAGTTCAAATGTAATTACAGTTTCCAACAATGGTTCTTTTACCTTGAAACTTAAATATACAGGCGAAATCAATTATAATTATCCTCAATTTATTCAAGAAAATAATGAATACTTTATGTTTTATGTGAAAGCACAAGGTTGTTTATCCGGAACAAATACGCTAACCCCTATAATGGATCTATTTAATATGCCTATAATCGAAGATAGTAGTTATATTTATATTATACAAAAAACTAACAGTGACATCAATCTCCAAATAAGACCGTAACAAAAGAGGGCAAAAATGTCAAATACAAAAAAAGATAGAGGCTCTGCCATAATCCCATATGAAAACGGGTTAATTCTTATACACAGGGTAAAAGGTTCGGGTAAAAATATACAAGATTACTATACTATTCCAGGTGGTGGCAAAGAAGAAAATGAAAGCATAGAAAATGCTACAAAAAGGGAAATTTTTGAAGAATTAGGAATAGATATTCAACTATTAAACACCTGTTACAAATTAAATGCGGTAGGACGAGAGCAGTATTTCTATGTGGCAAAATATATAAGCGGAAAATTAGGTTCAGGACTTGGCGAAGAAATGACAAAGCCGAACTACGCAAGATATGGTTCATATACAATAGAAATTGTTGCAAAAGAAAAAATACAGAATATAAATTTACTGCCTAACGAAATAAAAGAAATAATTTTAAGAGATATTGATAGCATATTTAATGATTGTTAAAAATTTATTAATTTTATAAAAAAAGAATTAAGTATTATAACTTAATTCTTTTTTTAAATAGTAATCAAATAGACTAATCCTTATTTACTATCAAAATATTAACATATAACAAAAACATTGTCAATGTTGGATAATATTTTATAAGATAAAAACAAATTAGTTTTGCATTTAATTGAATTAAAAACACTTTAATGATATTATATAGTTATAAAAATATCTTTTTTTAAAAAAAACAAAAAGGAGTAAAATCTTGATTGAAGAAGTAAAAAAATTAGTCGCCGAACTTTTAGGTGATGACAAATCTGGACACGGATTTGACCATATTATGCGAGTTTATAATTTATCAATAAAATTTGCAGAAGCGGAAAAATCCGCAGATAAAGACATTGTGGGACTATCTGCTCTTTTGCACGATGTAGATGATTACAAACTTTTTGGAGATACATTTGCAGACAATTTGACTAATGCAAAGAGAATATTAAAACAAGTCGATGCAAATGTGGACACCAGCAACACAGTTCTCAAAATAATTAATACTATGGGATATAGTAAACTATTAAAAGGTATTCGCCCTGACAGTATTGAAGGTCAAATCGTTTCGGATGCGGATATGTGCGATGCTATGGGAGCAACAGGGATTTTGAGAAATTTTGCCTACACATTAAAACACAATCGTATTTTCTTTGACAATAACATCTGGCCTGTGGAGAATATAAGTGCAGAAGTTTACAAAAATAAAACTCAAGATACATCGGTTTGTCATTTCTTTGAAAAATTATTGAAATTACAATCATTAATGCTGACAAAAGAAGGTAAAAAAGAAGCCATATATAGAAATGAAATAATGGTAGATTTTTTAAGACATTTTTTCAAAGAAGTCAATGCTACTGACTGGGGAAATTATTTAGAAGATTATTTAAAAAAACATAATTAAACATACTTTTAATATATCAAAAAGAGTTTTACTTTTTTTTTATTTTACAATATTGAAGTGTAAACAAACAACTTTTAATACTGCTACATTCATTATAATTGACAAAGTATTTAATTAGTGATAAATTTGAGGAAAAGATTTTAAAGAGGAAATTTTATGGAAGATTTTTGGGGTGATTTTGTTAACTTTTTTAATACTACTGGCTGGAAAATATTGCTCGTTATCAGTTTATTAATAGTAGTCGGTTTTATCATTAAATTTGTAATGAAAGGATTACAGCGTTTACTTTATAAAACAACAATAGATAATTCCGTTGTTTCTTTTATTGTAAGCATACTAAAAATTATTTTATGGATTTTGCTGGTATTTAGTTGTATTTCAATACTAGAATTATCTACAAGCAGTTTAATAGTTTGTTTATCTTCCTTAGCACTTGCTATTGGTTTAGCATTAAAAGATTCTTTGGCTAACTTAACAAATGGACTATTTATAATTTACAACAAATCTTTCAAGCGTGGCGACCATATTAGAATTGATGATATTGAGGGAAAAGTTCAAAATATAAAATTATTATCCACCGAACTAATCACTTTTGATAACCGTAAACTTATTATTCCAAACAGCAAATTCACAACAGAATCAGTAGTGAATTATACCGCTTTGCCTACCCGAAGAATAGATATGAAATTTAGCGTTGCATACGGTTTGGATATGGACTATGTAGAAAAAGTTTTATTAAAGACTTTTGAAAAAGCACCTCTTATTTTGAGTTATCCAAAAACATCTGTATTTATTAGTGAACACGGCAGTAGTTCTGTGGAATGGACTGTTTGGACATGGGTAGCGACAGAAGATTACTGGACAATGTGGAAAGCAATACCAAAACTTGTCTATCAAGCATTTGAAAAAGCAGGTATTGATATTCCATTCAATCAACTCGATGTTCATTTTGAAAACAAAACCACAAAGCCAAAAAAATTACTATCCAAAAGTGAAAATATTTTGGAGATTTCGCCCAAAAATATTATTCCAAAAAAAGTAACTAAGCCTGAAACTTTACTTGAAAAAAAGGTAACAAAAACAACAGAAATAAAACCAGTACAAAATAAAACCGTTCCAAGTAAAGTAAATAAAGAAAAAGCGGTTACAGAACCAGTCAAATCAAAAGATAAAAAAACACAAGTTCAAACCAAGAAAGAACTAGGGAAAACTCAAACTAAAAAACCTATTACACCCGTAAAAACACAGGGGGTCAAAAATGCTAAAAAATAATTCTAAAACAAATAATACATACTTCTACTGTATTTGTTTTGCTTTGTTATTATTCCTATTTTTTGTACCACAAATATCATTCACAAACAAAAGTGTAAGTGCAGATACGGGAATTTATATTGATATTTCCTGCACAGAAAATGACACTTCTTATACTATAACAGCAACACCATCAGCAGAAATCCCCTACAATTATGAAATTTTATTTTGTGTAAATGGTAATTTTTTTCTAGAACCCGAGTCTTTGACTATTGAAAAAGATTTTGTAACAACCTTTCAAGTTTATTGTGTATTAAGGCAGTTAGTAGAGGAAAATGAAACTCAAACCTACGCTGATATAAATTCCCAGACACTTACTCTTACCCCACCTAGTGAAGAGGTAGCAGATTCTTGGCTATCTCCAACTTTACAAATGGTTTTAAAAACTATTCTTCCCATTATTGTAATCGTTGCTTTTCTGTTTTTAGCCACATTCCATATCAATAAAAAGAAATATACACCATTTGGAAAATTGGTAAAAGATTTGAAAGAAATGCAACAACAAACAAAAACAATGGTTGGAATATTTAAAAATGAAAAACTTTTACCAAAATACAAAAACAGAAAGTATCGCAAATTTTTGAAAAATCAAGAAAAAATTTCTTCCAACTGTATATCAAGAACTATACCTTTAAATATTGAAAGTATGGGTCAATACAATGCTTTATTGAGTAATTTATTTAACTTGAATAATATCATACTAGCAGGTATCAAGACTTTACCAAAAACAAAACAAAAACAAAAAGAACGACTGGTTGATGAGTTACATAGAAACTTGTTACCAAAGGCAGTAATAAATGCAGAAGAAACAAAAAGTGCGTGGGAAAGACAACTGGCAAATACCGAAAAACAATTTGTTCAACATTCTTCTTACCGCAAAACTTTGAGTTCGGAAAAAGATTATCAACAATTATTAAAACGAACCGTTTTTTACCGCAACGGTGCTGATAATGATGGAGATAATGACGGTGATGACGGTGGCGAAGATTAGAAATTTGTTTTTTAATAATTAAATTATGATAAAAAATTAATGATAAACAGTCTGTTTAAAAGTTTTACTAATTGTTTCAATAAAAAAGGCAAGCCTATTATTAACTTGCTTTTTTTATTTTCATACTAAAATCTATTTTTTTGTTATTTAGTTCTCTATTATATAATTTAGATATTTTATTTAGTTTTTCAAAAATTCTTCCAGTTTCATAAATGCTAATATTTGTGGTGCTTCACAAATATATTTCATATTTAACAACTCTTGAATTTGCGAAAAATCAAATTCAAAAAAGTGGATATATTCATCTTTATCTAAATGTTGATTTTGCACTTTCTTCACATTATTTGCAAATACGATATAGTTTTTTGCACTTGACACGCCCAAATCCTGATAATAACTGCTAATTATTTCATAATTTGATGCTATATATCCCGTTTCTTCTTCCAGTTCCCTTTTGCCAGCCTGTAAAGGAGTTTCACCTTCTTCTATATATCCTGCTGGAAAATTAAAGGTAAAACCATTCTCACAAAATGGTTTTGGTTCAATATTCAACAAAAATTTTTGCAAATTAGTCCTAGCAATAATAATTACTGAATTACCCTCTTTGCCGTTTTTGAATAACTTTTCACGCATCATTTTATCGCCATTATTTAGTATGCACTCATACCTTTTTATAGATAAAAATTTTGCTGACTCATTTACAAGAACCTGTGAATTTACTTTCAGGTCTTTTATATCTTTATTTATTTGGTCTAAGATTTCTTTTTGCATTTTTTCCCTTTTAGTTATTTTTATTTAATATAAAATTCTATTTGAAAATATTTTCAATTTTTTACACTTTTCGTTCTAAATTAACCTTGAAAAATTTATTTCATCGTGATTAACATTGCTTTCAATTTTTGTATCCACTACTTTTACACCATTTAATTGCATTAGTTTAAAAGCCATTTCACTATAATTTTTAGCATCGTGATTATCGGCATCAAAAGTCGCTACTAGATTTTTATTTATCTCAATATTTATATCCAAATTTTTCTCATCAAAATAATTAACCAGAGGTAAAGCCAAATTTAATACACAAATATCCGTACAACAACCGCAAATATTTATCTTTTTTAGTTTATCCATTTTGGACAAATCACTCAAAAAATCTTTTGCAAATAATGCACAAGTACTATTCTTTTCATACACATTTGTTTTATCTACAAATGGTTTCAATTCTTCAATAATTTGGGCTTCTTGCGTTCCTTTGACACAATGAATAGGAAATTTTTTGAATTCCACGCAATCAATATCGTGTGCCTCTTTGATAAAAACAATAGTATGTCCTTTATCTTTTTCATTTTTAAGATACTTTTTCATATCTGGAATAATTTTACCTATGCTAGTATCGCACATAGCACCTTTTTTAATAAATCCATTTATCATATCAACAACTATTACTAATTCACTTATATCTTTGAGATTTTGCATTATTTCACCCTTTCATTATTATTATCGATTTGTTGTTTATATTATATTTTTTACTTTTGTAATTGTCAACACTCTTCACTAAATCACAATCTTATTTTTAATTACACTTTCTTACCAAAACAACTAAGTATTTACAATGTTATCAATCTCTCTTTTAATTAAAATTTTTTTAGAAAATAGGTCTTTGAAAATAAAAAAATAGCGGGTATAAAAAAACCGCTATTTTTATCTATTTATTTTTTATTAACTAATTGCTTTCATAAAGTGTAAATCCACTAGACAATGCAGCAGTGTTAAACTCATAATTTTCATAATCATAGGATATTTCATTATAAAGCATCAAATTTAAACCATTTGTATTGTCAAAATAACCAAATTCAATACCTGAAACCTTGTTGTTTTCTACATATATATAAAAATAACTAAAATTCACAGCGGATTCAGTATATCCCTCGTGAAAGGCTGTACTAACTGCATTTTTAAAATCTGTATCCACTAATAGATTAGGTTTTACTTTCCAGTATGGTACTACAATACCCTCATTGTCTGTCGTTTCCGCATACTCAAAATCTTCCGCATTTAGAAATGAGTAATCAAATAAAAACGAATTTGCTCTGGCGTTGATTTCATACAATGACTGGTCTGTATAATATAATTTAACAAAATCTTCATCTGTAGAATTATATTTGAACTTTGAATATTGTATAAAATCACCACTTGTCTGTTTATCATACAATATATAATTTTTATCTGTCAAATCTGGATAATCTGTAAAAATTGTACTTTCATATTGCCAGCCTATATCATTATTTATTCTACTAGACCTTGTCAAAATATCTCCATTGTCCACTTTTACAAAATTAAAATTGAACCAGTCAGGGCCATTTGTTTGATGAATTTTGTGCCTGTACAAATAATTATCATCTAAATTTTTGAAAGCAGGCAAAGCCTCAATTAAACTTGCCCCACTTGCTTCCAATTCGCTTTCACTAGGCACTACCAAACCATCACCACAGGCCGAAAGTAAAAAACTAGAATTTATTATCAGCATAATTGCCACAATAGTATTAAAAATTTTTAATTTTTTCACTTAAATTCTCCCTTTCTTTTTTCTTACTATAAACAAAACAAACTTTTATGTCAAGTATAATTATATAATTAGTATATCACATAAAATTAAAACAAATTCAGGTATGCTAACAAAATAACACTATAGAAAATTAAATTAAAAAATTAAAACAAAAAAAGAACACCAAATATAGTGTTCTTTTTAAATTAACTATTCAAAAAATCATTTATAGTGCTAACTGGTAACGAAAATGCTAGCCCGTAGATAACTTTGCCTAAATTATCTTTTGTTCTAAAGTTGTTATACCTATCAACTCACCTTTTGAACCTTGCCATATTACATATGCAAGTTTATAACATAACAAATAGTTTGTCAATACTGAAAAATTTTTATTAATATTAAAAAACTTGATTTCTTTTGTCCAAAATATTATACTATTAATATAAACTAAAAAGGTAGAAAAATGGAGCAAGCAAAATTTACAAAAAATGACACTGGCTTTACTTGTATTTGTTGTGGATACAAAGTTGAACCACTTGGATATACTTCTAGGGACCACTGCCCAAAATGCCTCACATCAATACATATTGACATTAATCCAGGGGATAGAGCAAATACCTGCAAAGGTTTATTAATACCTATTGGTATTGAAAAGAGCAACAAAAAAGGTTTTATCATAGAATACAAATGTGAAAAATGTGGACAAATACACAGGAATAAAGCAAGTGAAGATGATGATTATGAAACCATTTTATCCGTTATGAATGGCACATATTTGGAGAGATTGAAACAATTAAAATCTAGCAAAAACTAAGCAATTTTATCAAAATTACGCATTTAATCACATATTTTTGTAACTTAACTATATAAAACAAGGGGGATAATGCAATGAAAACATTGATTGTATATTATTCATTGACAAATAATAACGAAAAATTAGCATTATATTTAAAAGAGAAATTGAATTGTGATTTATTCGCTATACAAACAAAAAAGAAGTGGCATTTTTTTGATATATTTTTAAGTTTCCTTTTTAAGAAAAAAGCACATTTACAAGAATACAAAATTGAGTGGTCAAATTATGAACGATTTATTTTTATTGCACCTATTTGGCTCGGTAAAATTGCTTTTCCACTAAAAACTTTTTTAACAGAGGAAAAATCTAATATTAAAAACTACCACTTTATTTCTATTTGTGTTGGTGGTCAAAAAGAGAAATTAACTGAAAGTCTAACAAATATTTTATCAAACGAGCCACAAAGTGTAGAGGAAATTAGTTTAAAAATCTTGGACAAAGATGACAAAGTTAATATTCACAATCATTTAAGTGATAAAGATTTTGAAATATTAAAACCAAATATTGATAAAGCAATTCAAAATTACTGCTAATACAAAATAAAAGGTTCGGCAAAATACCAAACCTTTTTTGTTTATTTAAGATTGCTTTTTACATAATGCTAAATTTAAAATTAGTACTATGCCAAGAACGGCAAAACCTATGATTGCAAAAACTTTTGTTGTATTCAAAACGCTCGTAAAATTATCCAAAAGTTCTGGTTGTCTTGCTACCGCCTCAAAATAAACATTTAAAGCAACGGCGTAAGGTATCAACATTATAAAACTAAAAACATAAGAGCCTATATTAAACCATTGTAATTTTATCATACAAAGAACCTCCTAAGTTATTATATAATGTCAATTTCAAGATTAAAACAAAATTTAAAAAATTATAAACTGTTATTATCACTTTTTTATACTTCCTCATATAATTATAAGAGGTAAAAATATGGAAAAACAATGCTTAAAAGTTGATATAATAAAAAAAGATTATGAAAAAGATTATAAATATGATAACACAGTTATTTTAACGGTAAATATTAGCAATTTTACAGTTAACTCACAACAAAAATTAACGGAGTTTTTAATTAACAACGCTTTGAAACAGCAAAGAGCAAATTTTATGCAAAATGCCACAAATAATTTGTATCCACAAGCCGT
>Ga0172378_10002420_pt1 | contig 17506 bp, 15 predicted proteins | sample GrowelOW332metaG_FD_119755 | JGI IMG/M metagenome (GOLD analysis project Ga0172378, IMG submission 119755) | Groundwater microbial communities from an aquifer near a municipal landfill in Southern Ontario, Canada - Pumphouse #3_1 metaG | ecosystem: Environmental > Aquatic > Deep subsurface >... | reverse complement strand
GAGAGTATGAAGAGACGGATTATATCCGTTGTTATGACGATTTTATGACCTTTAAAAAATGCAAATAGTTCGATATACAGCTTCGTATAAATCGCAATGGGACGATTTTGTGCGTGGAGCAAAAAATGCTACGTTCCTGTTTTTACGCGATTATATGGAATATCATGCAGACCGATTTGTAGATGCTTCTTTTCTGTTTTTTGAACAAGAGAAAATGGTAGCACTTCTGCCAGCATGTATCGACGAAAAAGAGGCTACACTTTATTCTCATAGGGGATTAACTTATGGTGGCTTGATCTTATCTAACAAGAGCTCTACACCACAGGTGTTGCATCTTTGGGAGACTTTTTTACAGCAAATAGCTACGGATGGGGGGATAAAAAAGGTGATCTATAAACCTATTCCACATATCTATCATCTGCAGCCAGCCGAAGAGGATTTGTATGCTCTTTTTCGTTCTAATGCACAACTCTCTGCACGAGCTGTCTCGTCGGTGATGGAGCTCGACCGATTGTTGGTACCTCAAACGCTTAGAAAACGTGGTGCTAAGAAAGCTAATCGACTAGGTGTTACACTGCATCAAGTGGAGGATTGTACTGCTTTTTGGCAGGTCCTTTCCGATACTTTAGAGCAGAAATATGCTGCAAAACCGGTACATTCTTTACTGGAAATGAAACGCTTACATCACTCTTTTCCTAAGGAAATTCAATTTTTTGAAGCACGATATAGGGACGAAGTTGTGGGTGGATGTGTGGTTTATGTATCGCAACAAGTGGCACATATGCAGTATATTGCTGCTTCTCCACAGGGGAAAAGTATGGGTGCATTAGATGCTTTGTTTCTTTACTTGATTGAGGTGCAGTATAAAGAGATGAGATATATCGATTTTGGTACTTCTGTAGAGCAGGGTGGCGCTTATCTTAATGAGGGTTTAATCTTTCAAAAAGAGGGGTTTGGTGCTCGTGCAGTGGTATATGATACATATGAAATTAAGCTAGGATGATAAAATATTTAGATCTTAAGCGGGTAAATGAGGCGTATGAACCTGCCTTGTCTGTAGCTGTAGAAAAGGTGGTTCGTTCCGGATGGTATCTATTAGGCGAACAGGTGCAATCTTTTGAAAAGCAATTTGCTCAGTTCTGTGGCGTTTCTCATTGTGTGGGAGTGGGTAATGGATTGGATGCTTTGCGTCTTATCTTTAGAGCTTATTGTGAGATGGGAAGGATGCAAAAAGGTGACGAAGTGATTGTTCCAGCAAATACTTATATCGCCTCTATCTTGGCTGTATCAGACAATGGCTTACAGCCGGTGCTGTGTGAGCCCGATGAGGCTACTCTGCTGATGGATGCAAAACGGATTGAAGCGTTAATCACTCCTGCCACTAAGGCTATTATGGTGGTTCATCTCTATGGTAGAGCTATGGAGATGCAACCTATTAACGAGCTAGCTCAACGGTATGGCTTGAAGGTGATAGAGGATGCTGCCCAGGCGCATGGTGCTCGTTATAATGGTGCTTGTGTTGGTGCGCTCGGCGATGCTGCCGGATTTAGTTTTTACCCAGGAAAAAACCTGGGTGCTTTGGGCGATGGTGGAGCGGTAACGACTAATGACACCGAGTTGGTTCAAGTAATTCGTGCTTTGGCTAATTATGGTAGCGAAAAGAAGTATGTGAATAGTTATCAAGGACTTAATAGTCGTCTAGACGAGATACAAGCTGCTGTTCTTAATTGTAAATTACCCTTTTTATTACCAGAACATAAACGACGTGTGGCACTTGCCAAACGTTATTTAGCAGAAATAAAACAACCTTTGGTGCAATTGCCTATAGTAACCGATTTTGAGGGACATGTGTTTCATATCTTCCCAATCCGTTGTACACGGCGCGATGAACTACAGTTGTTCTTACGTCAAAAAGGTGTAGAAACATTGATTCATTATCCTATTCCACCACATCAGCAAGCTGCTTATCCGCATTGGAACAATTTGTCACTGCCCATTACTACTGCCATTCATCAAACGGAACTAAGCTTGCCGCTTTATCCTGCTATGCTAGATGTTGAAGTAGATGCGGTTGTTGCGGCTATTAATGCTTTTCAGTAGGACAAACTCCGAGGGAAGGAGTACTGCAATTAATTCAAAGCTTACGTGTATGCTAACAAAAAGAAAAGGTTTACTAGATAAACAGGAGGGAGAGGTTCAAGCTGCATATTATAGTAGCTCTTTTGGCTGTGTAAAGATTGCGTATCAGGGTGATGCTTTAACCGAAGTTGCTTTTGTTGTTGGAATAGAGCAACAGGAGGCTCCTTTGCTGTCTGTTCGTTCTGCGCTCTCTGATCGTGCTTTTGCTGAATTAGAAGCGTATTTTGCTGGGAAACGCAAGCAGTTTACGCTGCCGCTATTGCCAAAAGGAACAGCATTCCAACAGAAGGTCTGGAATGCTTTATTGGCTATACCTTATGGCCAAACGCGTAGTTATAAGCAGATTGCTAGTGCCATTGGACAGCCCAAGGCTTGTAGAGCGGTAGGTATGGCTAATAATAAAAATCCACTGGCAATTGTGATACCTTGTCACCGTGTGATTGGTTCTAACGGACGTATGGTTGGCTATGCTAGTGGATTAGATCGTAAAGCAAACTTATTACGACTGGAGGGGATTCTCCCAAAACGATAAATATTTTTCGGCTACTCGTTCATAGTGATGATAGGTCTCCACATAACGAATACTCTCTTCTGATAGTCGCTGTAGTTGTTCGGGATGAAGCACTAGTTGCTCTAGTGCTTTATACACGGCCTTTTCTGTGGGGGCTACATTAATAAGTGGATGTAGCTCTTTTTCTCCTAGTAATTGATAATGCTCCTCTTCGCCACCACCAACCACTACAATCCCTTTGGCCATCGCCAAGAGTGCATTCATCGCTGGGGTATACGAATAGAGTTGGTCGAGTAGAACATCTGAACGATTCATCAGTTCTTGATAAATGGTGTAGGGAACCGATTCCGCTTTTTCTACTACGCATCGCTCTGGATACTCTTTTGCTAGACGTAGAAGGGCATCATACATAATATTTGTTCCCTTCAACACACTACGTTCGCGTTGAATGCCTATAAAGAAATGCACTTTCGAATCGTTTATAGGTTGACGAGGTGATAACTCATCGGTATTGATGGGTAATGGTATATAGCGTGTTTTGTTCTTAAAATAGGGTGCGTAAGCTACTTGATACTCGTATAGACAGGTGGGGATACCGTCGCAATCGGTTGCTATTTTCTTATTGTATTCTTTCTTATCGCTATGTAACCACTCTTGAATACTTTCTCGGTTGCGTGCATTGTCGATAGTACTAGTGGTGGTGTAGAAGTCGCAATAGCGAAAACGATGCTTCTCCACACAGGCTTTGACGTAGTAGTAATCGTCTCCATAAGCTGCCATGAATACTTTTTTGTTATGTTTACGCAAGTATTTATAGAGTTGATAGGCACGTTTTGGTTTTAGCTCTACAAAGTAGGCAGGACCAATGATTTGTACAACATCGTAACCTCTCCACGTAGGTAAGAGAAGAAGAAGACGTAAGAGATAGCGGCAACTGTCTAAAAAACCACTCGATTTTCTATCTAGTGCAACATCTCTTCTGTAATTGCGCCAACCTCCTTTATTAGCTACAACACATACCTCATGCCCCTTTTTGCGTAACCCTTCTGCTAAGGTCCAGTGTACACCACTAAATTCGCCTAATAGTAAGATCTTCATACTTATAGTTTTAACAATAATGGTACAAAAAGATTTAGACATCTCAATCCTAATTTATGTGAGGAGAGGTATCTAAAGAGGGTGTATTTATAGGTGTAATGTTTGTTGGCAAGTGGATACAATCCTAGTTCATGGAGAAACTTAAGTTGTTTCTGCAGATAATTATAGGAATGTAGCTCGTACATCACACAAATCATAAAATCCATCGTTAGCTGGTCAATCTTACGTGTTAAGGCTTTCTGTTTATCCTTTTCTAGCTTCTCTCGATAGTCTAAGAGGATATGTAGTACTTGCCGGATATCTAAGAACCGTTTTATTAAATGGCGTTTACTTTTCTCATGCGTGATAGAGTCTTCTCTATCGTAATAGGCATAGACCTTTAAATTGGTGGTAATCACCTTTTCTGCATGAATATATATTTTAGGGGCAAATACTTCATCTTCATGATAGAGATCTGCTGGGAAAAACACCTGATTCTGAATGGCTAGCTCTTTGCGAAAAATAAAGAGATAGGGATGTGCATACAGATTGTTATGAAGCATGTAGGAGATGCCTGTGGTATGTGTGATGGTTAGATCGGTTTGCTCTACTAGCTGCGGCTCCAACTCTTTACAATCTACATACTGAAAGTTTAAAAGGTCGCATTTCCCCTGTTCAATAAGTGGTAAATAATGTTGAAGACTATTGGGTAAAAGATAATCGTCGCCATCTACAAATTGTATATAACGTCCTTTAGCTAATAATATCCCTTGGTTGCGTGCACCTCCTGGTCCGGCATTCTCTTGGTGGTAATAATAGATGTTTGGTTGATTGAACTTGTTCAAGAAGGTGGCTGGTGATTTATCCGATCCATCATCAATAAGCCATATCTCGTATAGATTAGTACACATCTCTTGTTGAAGTATACTATGGATACAGCGATCGAGTAATTCCTCTGTTAAATTGTAATAGGGTATAATAAAACTTATAAGTGGTTCCTTCATTTCTTTCTCTATCTATGTAGCATCTTCATTAGCCGACAATGACGTCTTATTCCTAATAACGGTAAAAAGATGTTTTTTATTTTTGTACGTAGCGAAAGATTTGCATGAAATAAATCGGAATAGCTGACCTTGCGTATTGGAATCTGTAACGATTTGCTCCCTTTGCGCAATACATCTATCTGTATATTAAGAATATAGAGGTATAGTGTGGTTAAATCTTTTGATTCGTCTACCTTGTCTTTTACATGTGTAAAGAGTGCTATATTTGCTGTGAGTAGATCTTCTAAATCTTTCCCCGTGGCAGCTTGTGTGATGGAACCTGGTCGACTAAAATAGTAATACATACCCTTGTCGGAGTAGTAATAATGGTTCACCTGATCAAGAATCTTCCAGATAAGGTATACATCTTCAAAGATCTTTCCAACCGGGAAACGGGTTGTTGCAAACAATTTTCGTTTATAGATTTTGTTCCAAGCGTAGGTGTGTGTATACCCTTTTTGAGCCATCCATTTTTCGTAGAGCACTCGGTTGCTATTGGCATGGAAAGTGGGCTCAGAAAGGATGTAGCTGTTAGGCGATTGGTAATGAATATGTGCTGGATACTCTAATAAATCGATACTACTGTCATTGAGCAGGAGCTGCATATTAGAGAGATAAGTGTGTGGGGCGATGGTATCATCTGAATCAACAAAAGTGATATAGATTCCTTTTGCTTGTTCGATGCCACTATTTCGTGCGGCACTCAAGCCACCATTCTCTTGATGTATTACTTTTATACGTTTATCTTTTGCGGCATATTGTTCGCAGATGTCACCACACGTGTCGGGTGAGCCATCGTTAACGAGTAGGAGTTCAAAATTGGTATAGCTTTGTGATAAAATACTTTCAATACAAGCTGCTAAATGTGCTTCTACACGATATACGGGAACAATAATGGAAAGAGTGGGTATCATACGGGTTGTTTTAAGAATGTTTTTTCTGAAAAAATTGACGCAGGTCAATGCGCTTATTGAGTTCTTTCCATGTGTAAATTAGTGAGATCAGTATTACTACTGTAGATAGGGAGTAGCGTAATAGGGGCTGCTCTTGTAGGTATTGCATCAGTAAAAAGTTGCTAACACAGAGTAATGCTACTATAAAAGATAATCGTATCAATTCAGTAGAGAAATTTATCTGGTAGCGTTTTTTTGCTATCCAATAGACCTGTATAAAATAGAGGGCATAGCTCAATAGATAAGCCATACCAATACCTTTTAATCCCCATAGATAATAACCAACCAATGAGGTGATAACAATGGTGGAGTAGGATAGTAGGTCTGTTACAATAAAGATGCCAACGGCTTTTTTTGCAATAAAGACATAGCCCAACGAGTTAGAAATGACTTTAAAGAAAACCCCCAAGATGGCCCAAAGCAGAAAAGGTATAATGGGTAAGAATTCTTTTGAAAGCAACAGATGTACAATAATTGGAGCAGTTGGCAGAAAGATACAAATAATTGGACAGATAATGAGTAGACTAACAATTACTTGCTGATTAACCATCTCTTTTAACTGTACGTTATTTTCGTTAACAGCAGATAGACGAGGATAATAATCGGTACTCATGGCAACAAAAATAAGTCCCACATATTTCTCAATCAAGTTAAATCCAGCTTGATAAAGACCCACTTCTTCCAATCCTTGACCGTAGTTGCTCAAGTAGATGGTAATAAGGTAGGAGCAAAGAGTAGCAGCAAAACCACTTATAGTAAGCATAACGCCTATCTGCATCATTGCACCGCCCTGTTGTATGGTGGTTTGTAGGGTAACGGGGGCATGCTCAATTTTTTCTTTTCGATAGAACCAATAGGTACATAGAAATGTACAGATGTAGGTTACTAACAGTGCGGGCACAATACCCTTTTCACCCCAAAGGAGGTAGATAGGTAGAGAGAGGAGTAAAGCGATGCTGGCGCCAATAAGATTAGCTTTAGCCAGTGTTTTGAATTTTCGTAAACCCTGAAAGAGTGCTAATTTACCACGAGTGAGTGCATCAAAAAGTAGGGTGCAGGCTAACCAGCTATACGCCCATGTGTACTGTTCATTTCCGAAGCTCCATTTACTAAGCTGTGGTGCTAGTGAGAGTGTAATACAAGCACCCATCAGTCCAACAAAGAAACTCCAGCGGTGAACAATAGTTGCTAGTTGTGCAATACGTCCTTCTTGTTGTGAGATAGCTATCTCTCGAATAGCTCCTTGGTCAACACCTAACCGGGTGGTAGTGGAGAGAAGTGCAAGGGTATTGTTGAGTAGTCCCAATAATCCAACACCATTAACCCCTAATAAAACGGCAATAATTTTTGTACGAATCAGTGAGAGCAACACTTGAAAGACCTGTACACCCCCAAAGAGGGCAGTTACTTTTAAGATCGATCGATACGCTTGCTGTTCTTTCTTCATCTTGTTACGCAGAATGTTAATATTGTCTTTCCTTTCTTTGCAAATGGTTAGATTGCTATTTGTTGAAAATCAGAATGCCTAAGTGGTTTTTATTTATATTTTTTAAGGAGTGGCTCCGCTTCTTTATCCCCCTTTTTTACCGCTGTTTCAAAGAGTTGAATAGCTTTTACTTTGTCCTTTTTTTGCAAATGGCAGAGTCCCATCAAACGATAACAGGCGATGAGCTGTGGATCTATTTTTAATGCTTTTTCAAAGGTGCCAAGAGCGATGTCATATCGTCCAAAACGTAGGTTGAGCACACCATATTCTAATAAATAGCTGGTCTCTTTTGGAGCCATCTCAATGGCTTTCTCTAAATCGTTAAGCGCTTGTTGATTCAATCTACTGTTTATCTCTGCTTGCGAACGGAAGTAGTAAAAAAGATGGTTCACATTGCCATTCATGGCGTCATAATAGGTGTTATAATCTTTTACGGCTTCTCTAAAAAGTTTCTTCTCCACGCGTTTCTCTGCTCGTTTGATTAAGTAAATAGCTTTTGAGGAGGGAACAGGATTAGGTAAGCGTTGAATGGTACTGTCTAAGAGTGCTAGAATTTCATCTTGACTACCTCCCATAATTTCTTTTAGCTGTACAAGCTTATAGCTTATCTCTGCCGAACCTAACGAAGAGGCATTTACTTTCTCATACCAACGGTAGGCCTCTGGATAGTTTTTTAGATTCACATAGATCTCTGCTCGTTGTTGTTGATAGACAGGCAATGAGTCGATGGCAAGTGCCGCACTATTTTCTTCTAAGGCTTTATCTAGTGTCCATCCTTTGTAATTGAAGGCGGGTGTAAGTTGACTATTCACCATAATTAGTTGGGCAAAGTTATAATGCACATTTTCTTTCTTCTTAGATAGCTTTAATGCTCTGTCTAAATCGTCAGCTGCTTGGTCAAAATGGTTGTTGTCTCTATAAAAATGAACAAACTGTGAGGCACGACGAAGATAACCTTCGCTACTCTCAGGAAATTGATGTATAAACTGTTCAATTAAAGTTAGTTGTTCTTGTGGTGTCTCTTTACCTGCTTGCATATACAAATAGATTAAAGCTTCCTCCTCCTCATTAGGAAGAGATTTTTTGAAAGCCAATTGCTCTAGTGCACTATTATTACTGCTAATGGCACGTATACTTAGGCTTGCTGCATAATCTGTACCAATGGCGAACGACTTTTCGCCACCACTACTATCTCGTTGTAAGAGTGCAACTGCTTCTCCATTTTCATTAAGAAGTGCGCAACTCACATTTTTCTCGTTGTAGGGTAGTGCCAGTGTAAAATAACTTTTCTTTGTAGGTATCTCGGTTAGGTCAGTTACCTTACCGGTTATAACGGTTTTTCCTTTATAGGTGGTGTAGGGCATTAGATATACAGTGCTGCCTACTGCAGGTGTTTGTGTTGCTAAAGGAATAAAGTCGTTTTTTTTCTTTGTAGCAACTTTGAATTTAATTACATCGTAGATGCTGCTACCTCCCATAATTTCCTCTACAGGAAACGCATCTCCTTTGTAGGTAATCACGGAGGCTCTCACTGCATCCTTAAAAAGAGAGAAATCTGCTAGTGCAGTTCCCTCCTTTGTAATGAAAAAGCCATTTCCATTTTTTAATATATTTCCCTCCTTGTCATAAGTAACAATAGAAAAGGAAGCATTACGTAATTTATGCATCCATTTGGGTGCTTTGGTTTGAGCTGCTACTGTTAGTGAGAAAACAGACAGTAGTATAAGAACTATATTTTTCATGACTTTTCTTCTTTATTATTCGCTACGTTGTTTAACTCCTTCGTAAATTAAGACGCCAGCTGCTACTGATACGTTGAGTGATTGAATCTTTCCAATGATAGGAATCTTTACCCATTCATCACAAAGAGCTAGATGGTCATACGATACACCTGTGTCTTCCGCTCCCATAATGATACAAACAGGGTCGGTATAGTTTGCTTTGGTGTAATCATAGTCGCCTTTTTCTGTAGCTGCTATAATCTTAAATCCACTATTCTTAAGGAATCGAAGTGTTCTTGTTAAGCTCTGTTCGCGACAAACAGGAAGGGTATGAAGTGCTCCAGCAGAGGTCTTCATGGCATCGGCATTCACACTTACACTATTCTTAACGGGGATAATTACGGCATCTACACCAGCACATTCACATGTACGAGCAATAGCACCAAAATTACGTACGTCTGTGATACCATCTAACATAACAAAGAAGGGCGATTTACCCTGTTCAAACAAGAAGGGTACCATTTGTTCGGTTGTTTGATAGGTCACGGACGAGATAAATGCTACTACGCCTTGGTGATTCTTTTTTGTGATGCGGTTAATCTTTTCTACAGGTACACGTTGTACGGGTATCATTAAATCTCTAACAGCATCAAACAATTCTTTCGACAAATCACTTTGAATATCTTTTTTTACTAAGATCTTATCAATCTCTTTTCCAGCCTGTACGGCTTCTATTACGGCGCGTACGCCAAATATCATTTCACTTTTTTCCATGTTCTTTTTTTACTTTGTTGAGGCAGTTAGTAGTTCTTTTGCATTTTGAAGGGCTGCTTCTGTGGGAGTTTCTCCACTTAACATCTGTGCCAATTCAAGAATACGTTCTGAACCACTTAGTAATTGTATGTGACTGCTCGTTTCTTCTTCGGTGTCTTGTTTATATACTTTGTAATGTGTGTTGCCTTTGGCGGCTATTTGTGGGAGATGTGTAATGCTTATCACTTGCATTTGTTCACTCATCTCTTGCATGATAAGTCCCATCTTATGTGCTATCTCTCCAGAAACTCCGGTATCAATCTCATCAAATAAGATGGTAGGTAATTGTGCTGAACCAGCAATTAAGGCTTTCATAGATAACATCACACGGGCTATCTCACCACCAGAGGCTATCGATGCTACTGGCAATGCTTCTCCCTTTTTGTTGGCAGAGAAGAGGTAGGTTATTGTATCCATACCTGTTGCATCCGGTTTTTTACGCGGAGTTATCTCTACCACAAAACGTACATTAGGCATTCCAAGTGGAATGAGTCGTTCTCGCATTTGATTGGCCATCTGTTGTGCAGCAATGGTTCTTTTTTGTGTCAGTTTTTTTGCTTTTTCTAGAACAATGGCATAATGCTGTTCCTTTGCAGCAGTTAGTTCTGCTATGTGATGTTCGGAACTATCTATCTGCGCTAATCGTTTTTGATATTGCTCCATGAGTAGGAGTAGCTCTTCTACGGATTGCACATGGTGTTTCTGCTGTAAAGTATACAAATTATTGAGTCGCTCATTAATAAAATCAAGTCGTTCTGGCTCAAAATCGATACTACTCTCATGTCTACTAATCTCTTCTGCACTATCTTTTAGATCAATGTATAATCCTTTTAATCGTTCTGCTAATTGAGCAGCAGGTGTAAAGACAGTGGCTATTCGACGGAGTGATTCGGTGCACTCTTTAAGAAGCGTAACCATGTTTTGTCCCTCGCCATAAAGCTTGTTTGTTGTTTCATACAGACACGATTTTATCTCCTCTGCATGACTGAGTATTTTTTCCTCCTCTTCTAGTTCCTCTTGTTCCTCTTTTTTGAGTGAGGTTTCCTCTAGTTGTTCCAATTGGAAACGAATATACTCCTCATCCATTTTATCTCGTTCTGCTTGCGCAATACTCTCTTGTAATTCCTGCTCAAGATTGCGATAGGTTTGGTAGGCATCCTTATAGCTAGTCAACTCTTTTTGATTGTTGGCTAATGTGTCTAGTACAGTGAGTTGAAACTGCTCCCGGCTAAGTAATAAGTTCTTATGTTGGGAATGAATGTCAATCAATTGATCGCCTATCTCTTTCATTAATGTAAGCGGAACAGGTGTGTCATTGATAAACGAGCGCGATTTTCCGGAGGGCTGTATCTCTCGTCGAAGGATACACTCCTCCTCATCATAGTCAATATCGTGTGCTGTAAAGAAGGAGCAGAGGTATTTTTTTTGCAGTTGAAAATGCGCTTCTATAATGCATTTCTTTGTTTTGTCTTTAAGCATTTTAGTGGTAGATCGCTGTCCTAAGAGCAGAGATATAGCTCCTAAAAGAATCGATTTACCTGCACCTGTTTCTCCTGTAATAACAGAGAAACCCGATTGAAAACTGATATGAAGCGTGTCAATCAGCGCATAATTTCTTACATAGATTGATTGAAGCATTATCGTTTAATTTTAGTCCATTCACTGGTTTGTGCTGGATTTATTTCTTGCAAAAGAGTGAACACTTGTTCTTGCTCATTTGTGGTTCCCTCACTATAAATATTAATAAGTTCCTCCTTTTTAATATCTGTAAATAGCTGAGGGATGGCAGACATCATATTATTTTCTTTTGCTGTTTTAAGAAGCTGAAGCGCTTCTGTAACAGCAGTGCGACCTCTTCCTGCGTTTTGTACCATTTGGTCTAATCCTAAGCGGTGATAGCTATACATTAGTTGACGCAGAGGTAGCATCTTTTCATCCATATAGTCGGTTATAATAGCATGTCTATTCTTACTGTCGTCAAAAGCTTTCCAGCCAGTGTCGGGTAGCGTTTGTGCTGCTGCTACTATATTTTCCACTTTTTGTAAAGCATCTGTTCCACCCAATGGTGACATGGTATCGCCATCTAATCCTATAATTAAATAGGCATAGTAAGCTATCACAGCAGTTAAGTTATTATCAATGGTATTCATGTTAAACTGTAACTGGTCTTGATCCATATACTCAAAGGTGATGCTTGGGTCTTTAAAATTGAAAATCGTTGTATTATAATTCGCATTATAAACAGGTCGACTCGATTGGATAGTTAGTTCGCCTGTAAAATGTCCATCATCGGTATATTCTTTTACCGTAAGTGTAAGACTACAATTGATGCGTTCTACAACAGAATATTTTGCACTTGTCCATTCTTTCCCATTAATAAATTCATTTAGCGCATTTTGCAAAGCCTCAAAGACTTGGGTGTTAGTGCCCTGTATCTGTGAGGTATTGATAGCTACTTTGCAATTTAGCTCTTGTGCTTGTGTATTAACAAGCCCACTGCATGCTAGAAAAAGAAAAAGGACTATTTTTTTCATGGTAAAATGGTGCAAAGTTGATGAATAATATCTTTTGCGACCTCTTTTTTCGATTTTAGAGGAAAGGAGAGCTGTTGCTGCTGATCGATAATAGAAATCTTGTTTGTATCTGTTTGGAAACCTGCTCCCTTATCACTGAGTGAGTTCAGTACGATAAAATCTAGATGTTTGCGTGCCAATTTCTTAGTAGCATTAGCTACTTCATCCGTGGTTTCTAAGGCAAATCCCACAAGTCGTTGATTCGCCTTTTTTAGTGACCCTAGATGAGCTGCAATATCTTTTGTTGGTGTTAGCTCCACCTGTAAGAGATCGGATTTACGCTTTATCTTTTGTGTATGTATTTTTGTTGGTGTAAAATCGGCTACAGCTGCACATAAGATAGCTGCATCCGCCTCTAGAAAATGAGTAGAGGCTGCTTCAAACATCTCTTGCGCCGACTCAACATCTATCCTTGTAATGTTTGGATGCTGTGTACATCGTTGTACCGGTCCGCAGATTAGAAAAACATCTGCTCCCCTGTTAGCACACTCCTCGGCCAATGCAAAGCCCATTTTCCCAGAAGAATAGTTGCCAATAAAACGTACTGGGTCAATCTTCTCGTAAGTAGGTCCTGCTGTTATGATTATTTTTTTTTTTGCTAATGTCTCTTTTTCTTCAAAAAAACGTTCTATCTCTTCAAGGATAACAGTAGGCTCTTCCATACGCCCCTTACCAACCAGATGACTAGCTAATTCGCCCTCAGATGGTTCAATAATATGATTGCCATATCCCTGTAGAATGGCTAGGTTTTGCTGTGTAGATGGATGTTTAAACATATCTAGATCCATGGCAGGAGCTATAAAAACAGGTGCTTTCATAGAGAGATAGGTGGTGATAAGCATATTATCTGCTATACCATGTGCCATCTTCCCTAATGTAGCTGCTGTGGCAGGTGCAATCAGCATTAAATCGGCCCATAAGCCTAGATCTACATGACTATTCCAAGTGCCGTCTCTCCCAGAAAAGAACTCACTAATAACTGGTTTACTTGTCAAAGCGGAGAGTGTGATGGGCGTAATAAACTCTTTGCCAGCAGGTGTAATCACCACTTGCACCTCAGCTCCTTTTTTGATGAGTCCGCGTATCAGGTAGGCAGCTTTATAAGCTGCTATACTACCTGTTATGCCTACTACTATATTTTTTCCTTTTAACACGATATTTTTACTATTGCTTTATAATTTGCCTCTATTTAAGTTTATTAGAGATAGAGCGCAATTTTATTTGTGTAAGAACTTTTTTGGTATGAAGTGAGAATTCACTATTGAGCATCCAGCTGTAGTAGCCAGGGTCTTCCTCTAGCACATCTACCACTTTTTTACCCTTATACTTACCAAAGTTAAAGACTTCCTCCTTATTTTTATTATAAATAATTCGTCCTGCAAAGTCAACATTGTGGTTATAATAGGAATATTCCGATAACGATTTCACTGTATTATCTAATTCATCATAATGGTCCACTTGCGCTTTAATCACTTCGTAGGTTGCTCTTGTATCTGCCTCCGCGCTATGTGCATCGGTTAGATCCTTTTTGCAGTAAAACTTATAAGCCGCTATTAGTGTGCGTTGCTCCATCTTATGAAAGATGACCTGTGCATCAATAAATTTATTCTTAGTGAGATCAATATCTACACCAGCTCGCAGAAACTCTTCTGCTAATAGCGGAATGTCAAATCTGTTGGAATTAAATCCGCCCAAATCGCATTTGTCAAAGTCTTGTGCTATTGTTTTAGCTACCTCTTTAAAAGTAGGGCAGTCGGCTACATCTTCATCAGTAATGCCATGAATAGCAGTTGTTTCCTTAGGGATATGGCATTCAGGATTAATGCGAAGTGTTTTCACCTCCTCTTTCCCATCGGGAAAGACTTTTATGTAGCTTATTTCGATAATCCTATCTGTGATAAAATTGACACCCGTTGTCTCTAAGTCAAAAACGATAAGTGGCTTTGTTAATTCTAAATTCATGCTTTTTTTATTAGTCGTTAATCATCATCGGCATGAGTAACATCAACAAAGAGTTGCCCTCTTCTTGTTCTGATGGTACAATGATACCTGCTCTAGATGGGTCGGTTAGTTCAATAACCACTTCGTCTGTAGACATACTGTTAAGGATGTCAATTAAATAGTTTACTTTAAAGCCAATATCAATAGAATCGCCTGTAAATTGGCAAGGAGCCGATTCTTTAGCAGAAGTAGAGAAACCAATGTCTTGTGAGGAAACAACAATTAAGTCGTTCTCAATATGTAGTTTTACTAGGTTACTAGCAGGGTCAGCAAACACAGCAACACGGCGCAACGCACTAATTACTTGTCTACGGTCAAAGGTGATGTGATACAGGTTGTTCTGTGGTATCACCGAGTTATAATTAGGATATCTTCCATCAATTAAACGGCAACAAAGCTTGAAGTTTTTCAACATAAATACAGCGTTGTTCTCGTTAAACTCAATAGAGATAAATCCCTCCTCTTTTTGAAGTAAATTTTTAAGTATAGTTGCAGGTTTCTTAGGAAGTACAAACGCAGCTCTTTCCGATCCTTTAGCCAAAGTGGTTTGTTCCTTCACTAATTTATGACCATCGGAGGCTACAAATGTCACATCATCTGTTGTGATGTCAAAATAGATACCATTCATTACTGGTCTAAGCTCATCATCTGCCGAGGCAAAGAGTGTATGGCTGATACCTTTCATCAAAATGCTAGCTTCCATATCCAAGCTTACCGCATTTTTGTCTAATGGTGTAAAGACAGGAAAACCGTCGGCATTTTCAGCCATAAGATGGTAAGATCCTGTTTGGTTGTCTATTGTGATATTCAGGGTTTCCATATCGATATCAAAAGTGATCGGTTGTTCAGGAAACTCTTTCATAGCATCCATAATCGTTTTAGCGATAATAGCAAAACGACCTGTTCCCTCGTTCTCAACTAATTCAACGGATGTAGTGATAGTATTTTCGTTATCTGAAGCTACAACGGATAATTCACCGTCTTTTACGTCAAATAGAAAATAATCTAAGATGGGTAACGCATTTTTTGAGTTAATTACAGGAAAGATAGCTTGTAGATGGCTATATAGCGCTGTACTTGAAACGATAAATTTCATATCTGTATGGTGTTTAAGTTAATATTTTTCTTTTTTTTCCCCATAAAAAGGTGTGGCGATATACTGTACAAAAATAGGAAAAAAGATTTGCCCAGCCTACGATTCTAAATAAAAAAATGTATCTTCGCAATCTAAAAGATTTGTAACATGGAAATAACAGGAAAAATTATCGCCGTGCTTCCACTTTTGACTGGTGAAGGAAGAAATGGCGCTTGGAAAAAACAGGACTATGTAGTTGAAACTCAAGAGGAATATCCTAAAAAAATGAGTTTTAACTTATGGGGAGACAAAGTAGAAAAATTTAATATACAGCTCGGTGAGATGCTAACTATTTCCTTTGATATAGATTGCAGAGAATACAAAGGACGTTGGTATAATGATATTAAAGCTTGGCGTGTAGAAAGAGTTGCACAAGAGCAAACAACTGCTGGTGCTGCTACAGGTACTGTGCCTCCTCCTATGGAGATGCTAGAATCGGGTGACAACGAAGATTTACCCTTCTAAATCTATCCTTTTACAAACTACTTACCCAGTAGTTTTTCCCATAAAAAAGCCTTGGTTATTTATAACCAAGGCTTTTTTTATTTCTTAATTTTATCGCTGAACTAGGAATTCATACTCAAAAGGAATTCGTCGTTATCGCGTGTTCTGTCCATTCTGTTTTTCACCTCGTTCATGGCTTCCATTGGGTTCATGTCCGATAGATATTTACGTAGAATCCACATCCGGTCGAGTGTTGTTTTATCTAGTAATAGGTCGTCACGACGCGTACTAGAAGATACGATATTGATAGCTGGATAGATACGTTTGTTAGATAGATTACGATCTAGTTGAAGCTCCATATTACCCGTTCCCTTGAACTCTTCAAAGATAACCTCATCCATTTTAGAACCGGTATCAATAAGTGCAGTAGCTATAATAGTTAGTGAACCACCATTCTCAATATTTCGAGCAGCACCAAAGAAACGTTTAGGTTTGTGCAATGCATTAGCATCTACACCACCAGATAAAACCTTACCAGAAGCAGGAGAAACGGTGTTGTATGCACGTGCTAGTCGTGTGATAGAGTCTAAGAAAATAACCACGTCGTGGCCACATTCAACCATTCGTTTTGCTTTTTCCAATACAATACCAGCAATCTTAACGTGACGCTCTGCTGGTTCATCAAAGGTAGAAGCAACCACCTCAGCATTTACGCTACGTGCCATATCTGTTACTTCCTCTGGACGTTCGTCAATTAATAGCATAATCAAATAAGCCTCTGGATGGTTAGCAGCAATAGCGTTTGCTATGTTCTTCATCAAGATAGTCTTACCTGTTTTGGGTTGTGCTACAATCAGTGCACGTTGTCCCTTACCAATTGGTGAGAAGATATCTACCATTCTAGCTGACATATTGTCGCCACCTCCGCCTTTGCAAAGGTTAAATTTCTCATCAGGGAAGAGTGGTGTTAAATGTTCAAAAGGAACGCGGTCTCTCACAAGAGCTGGTTCTTTACCATTAATCTTGGTTACCTTAACCAATGGGAAATATTTCTCGCGTTCGCGTGGAGGACGAATAGTACCCTCTACTACATCTCCAGTTTTTAAACCAAAGAGTTTAACTTGCGATTGGGATACATAAACATCATCGGGAGAGGATAGATAGTTATAGTCGGGTGAGCGAAGAAAACCATATTCATCTTGAATAATTTCTAAGACACCACTTCCAGTTAAGATATCACCAAACTCGTATGCTTTTTCAACAGGTTTTTTAGGCTGTTGATTATTGTTTTGTGTTGCTCTTCCACCTTGATTTGCATTGTTTGCAGTGCCGTTTTGTGCATTTCCTGCCACTTTTGTATGTTGTGTGGCGTTTTGAGCAGTGTTTTTAGCTGTTTTTGTGGGAGCTGAATTCTCGTTTCTATTGGAACGAGAATTTTTTTGATTGCGTCCGTTGTTTGCTTCTCTTTGTGTATTATTGCGAACAACAGGAGCCTCTACTTTGGTTGTTTCAAATTTGCCTAATAACTCTTTTGGTAGTTCCTCATGGTTGGTAGGTAAATTTTCAATAGGCACAAAGTCGTTTATAGCAACAGGTTCTTTAGGTGCTGT
>Ga0172378_10002417_pt1 | contig 17512 bp, 12 predicted proteins | sample GrowelOW332metaG_FD_119755 | JGI IMG/M metagenome (GOLD analysis project Ga0172378, IMG submission 119755) | Groundwater microbial communities from an aquifer near a municipal landfill in Southern Ontario, Canada - Pumphouse #3_1 metaG | ecosystem: Environmental > Aquatic > Deep subsurface >... | reverse complement strand
AGTCCGTTTAGTATAACCTTAAGTGGCTCTTTTCTTACCTTGTTAGCTGATCTGGCAAGTCCTATAGCACCTTCAGCAGCTGCAAAGGATTCGTGTCCTGCTAGAAAAGCGAAACATTTTGTTTCCTCTTTTAAAAGCATGGCAGCTAAGTTTCCGTGTCCCAGTCCTACTTTTCTGTCATCTGCAACTGATCCTGGTATGCAGAATGCCTGAAGTCCTTCTCCGATTGCTGTCGCTGCATCTGCAGCCTTTGTGCAGCCCTTCTTTATTGCAATAGCTGCACCTAAAGTGTAGGCCCAGCATGCATTTTCAAAGCATATTGGCTGAATTTCCTTTACTATATTGTAAACATCTATTCCCTTTTCATCGCAAACCTTTTTAGCATCCTCTATGGTTTCCATACCGTATTTTTTGCATACAGCTGTAATACCATCTATTCTTCTTTCATAGCTTTCAAATAATGCCATCTTTATATCCTCCTTTATTATTCCTGTCTTGGGTCTATGACTTTTGCTGCTTCATCAAATCTGCCATATTGACTTGTTGCTTTTGTTAATGCTTCGTTAGCATCCATTCCCTTTTTGATCATGTCCATCATTTTTCCAACATGAACAAATTTATATCCTATTATTTCATCATTTTCATCTAAAGCAATTTTTGTAACGTATCCTTCTGCCATCTCTAAGTATCTGGAACCCTTAGCTAATGTTCCATACATAGTTCCAACCTGGCTTCTAAGTCCTTTTCCTAAGTCTTCTAGACCTGCTCCTATTGGAAGTCCGCCTTCTGAAAAAGCTGTCTGTGTTCTTCCATATACTATCTGGAGGAACAATTCTCTCATAGCTACATTTATTGCATCGCACACTAAGTCTGTATTTAATGCTTCTAGAATTGTTTTCCCAGGCAATATTTCAGACGCCATAGCAGCTGAGTGAGTCATTCCGCTGCAGCCTATAGTTTCTACTAATGCTTCATGTATAACTCCGTCCTTAACGTTTAGCGTAAGCTTACATGCTCCCTGTTGTGGCGCACACCAGCCTATTCCATGTGTTAAGCCAGAAATATCCTTTATTTCTTTAGCTTGTACCCATTTTCCTTCTTCTGGTATTGGTGCTGGTCCGTGATTTGGTCCTTTAGCAACGCATACCATATTTTCTACTTCTGCTGAATAAATCATATATTCTTCCTCCTATTAAAAGTTCTATTTACACAACCTACTTTATTTTATCAAAGTTTATCCTTACGAACAATAGATATGATAAAGTTTTAACATTGCAACCCTTTACAACATAAAAATTTCTGGCTTGACTATACTTTGCTGCTGTGATATTATATTTTTGTTACGCAGGTGTGGCGGAATGGCAGACGCACAAGACTCAAAATCTTGCGGGGGTAGCTCCGTGTGGGTTCAAGTCCCACCACCTGCACCACTAATAAAAACCATATGTGAGGATTTGAACCTACATATGGTTTTTATTTTTGATTATATTTAATAATAGTATTGATATTATAATATTTTGATGGAACATCTTAAGGTTCGATTTATTTCGTAACCAAAAGCAGTCCTCTTCTTCATCTTCTATTATCCCTTTATAAGAACAGGTTCATTACTTAATCAATGAAGAGTATCCCCATTTATAAAGTACCTTTATAAATTTTATTAAAGAATTTTTAGTTAATGAAGCGAATAAATAAGCGGTAAAAAACTATCAATGGGATTAGTTATTTACCGCATACGGCTGAACTATATATATACCGGAAATCAAATCCAGATAGTTTCAGTATTACATTAACTTTCAGCTTTTTTTCTGATTTTATATATAATTTTCTTTTTCAATTGGATAGCTATTCTTATAGTTAATCTGTTCATGTGCTTTTTCATTTTGATTTATAATATCCAATGACTCATAAGGATATTTGGCAGAACGATTCTGAAAAAACAATATATCTTCATTGAGAATAATTCCGTCTTTGACATCAACCGCATCATTTATAACAGGGTTGTCTCTTTGCTCAACAAAATCACTTAAATAAGGAATAAGGCTGTTGGAAATTTCCCAAGAAGCACTATCCCATAACAGTGACGGCGTATGGTCAACGGCATAATATAAAATATTACCGATTTTGCGAAGTGGTTGAGAGAAATCTGTAGGATCAGCAAAACTAAATCCCATCCCCTTATCACAGCTTATATCAATGATAAGACATTCCTTTTTAAATTTTATAATATCGTCATCACGTATAAAAGTAATAGGATTATTTGGTTTTTGCAATACACCATTTACAATAATATCAGCTTCTGTCAGTTCATCAATAATAAATTTGGATTCATACCCAGTACTTTTAACTTTAAGCCCTCCAGACTTGTCCTTAAAAATTTGCTTGTATTTAATACCGGGTATTTTATCTAAAACCAAATGTGAAGCACGCTGTGTAAGAATAGTTATGTCTTGGAATCCATGACCTTTTAATGCATAAACTGCACCGCGGCTTACCGAGCCGAAGCTTAAGATTACGCATTTTTTAGGTACTCCAAAATTACCATCTATTCCTCTTAATTGTAGTGCATGCTGCACACCGCAGTATCCTGCCATCTCATTATTTTTTTGAAAAATATGGATACGGCTTCGTTCTCCTAAGCTGTACATATTTTCCCATGCTATAAGTGTCAGTTTTTTGTCAATGGCAATTTGTGCAATATTATTCTGCTGCACACTGTGAATCCATCCCCATACTATAGTTCCTTCCTGCATTTCCTTGAAATCCTCTTCCACCGGTTTTGGTACAATCATAGCTTTGAAATTATGAAATAATGTCTTACGATCCATTAATGGATTACCTGTCCAAGAAGTAATTTCTTCATCGGTTATGCCAAAAGGCATGCCGTATTCTTTTTCAAAAAACAGCTGGTTTCGTAAATTCTCTGGAATAAATTTAATATGCTCCGGATGTATTGGTACTCTTTTTTCATTTTCCTTTCTTGACGTTCCAATTACTGCAACATTCATGTTATCTCCTTTACTTTAGATAGATGAGGAAATTACTTAATAAAAATATTAAATAATTTAACTAATTAGTTATTTTTTATTTGTTATGATTTTACAGACAACTTATTATATTATTTAAGTTGTCAATTTAATTATACTACATAAATACATAATTTTCAAATTTTGTTTTTTTAATTTTTATATACCAAATTTAAGCTTACTTTAGTCAGGCTTATTAAAAAAATAAGCACACTATACAGCATGCTTAATGACCATTATCTATGAATTTTTCCTTTCCATTTTTCTCTTCATCTTTATGTTCTTGTTTGTACTTGGCGCTCCTTGACTTAAACTGATTGGAGTTAGGATTATCAGAATCAGGTTTAGGCTCTTTATACTTATTTATCAATATTATCCCTACCTTTCACCAAAAACTCCTCTTGAACTTTCTGGAATCCCATGTTTTATGTTTTTCTTTTTAAATTTATTATCATCTTTCTTATCCTGTTTGCTTTCCTTAGCTTTATTTCCCACAATAACACTCCTTTCGTTAATATATTGCTCTTTAATTATGTTTTTATTCACATAATTTATTGAATTTTTCTCCTTTCCAATTTATTATTATAATAGAGGTGTTTCTATGTATAAAATTTTAGTAGTTGATGACGAAGTAAGAATGAGAAAACTAATTAAAGATTATTTTAAAAGAGAAGGCTTTGAAGTATCAGAGGCAGATAACGGCATCTCAGCTTTAGATACATTTAGCAAAGGAAGCTTTGATTTAATAATATTAGATATAATGATGCCATTTATGGATGGATATGCAGTCTGCAAAGAGATTCGATCAAAATCCACCATTCCAATAATATTTCTTACAGCAAAATCAGAAGATGAAGATAAGCTTACAGGATATTCACTGGAGGCTGATGATTATATGACAAAGCCTTTCAGTCCCAAAATTCTTGTGGCTAAGGCCAAGGCAATAATTAAAAGAAACATGGGGCTAAACGATAATAATAAAATAAGCATTAATGGCATAGAGATTGATGAAGCCTCCTATAGAGTTGCCATAAATGGAGAAGAGCTTACTCTGTCTAAAAAAGAATATGAAATACTTCTATATTTTTTAAAAAATAAAAATATAGTTCTTACTCGGGAAAACCTGATAGAAAATATTTGGGGTTATGATTTTGAAGGGGAGATAAGAACTGTTGATACCTTAGTAAAAAGGCTTAGAGAAAAGCTTTTAGATAAGGCAGATATGATAGTAACTGTAAGAGGGGTTGGTTATAAATTTGAGGTGAAAGCATGAAAAAAAGTATAACTGCTAAACTCTTTATTATTACTTCCGTTATTTTTATAACTTTTATTTCTGCAGCAATGCTTATTCAGTCTTACTATTTTTCTGAATTTTATTTAAACAGAAAAATGTCCTCCTTAAGGGAAAATTTAAGTTCTTTTAATAAACAGTATCTAAGCGTCTATTCAGATAGTAATAAAATTTATTCTCTTATGGTAAACTTTGAAAATGCAAATAATGCAAAATTGATTATTTTAGATGCTAATGGAAATTATTTTAAATCTACATCACCTATTACAGATAAAAAAGATGCAAACAAACTGGATGCAGTTAATACAGTAATTGAGGCCTGGAGATCAGATCCTGATGCATTTACAAGCCTTAAAAATTCAAGTTCTAAGTCATATATCTTTAATTCAAAGGAATATGATATTAAGAATATTGTGGCAGCTTCAACTGTGAATACTAAAGATAAAGACATAGAGATAATTTTTGCAGTTTCCTCCTTTGTACCAATCAGTGAAGCATCATTAGTTATTAAGGAATTTTATTTATATTTCTTAATAGGAGCAATACTGCTTATCCTTCTTCTTTCATTTATATATACTAATATGATTTCAAAGCCCCTTGTAAGGATGAACAAGACAGCTAAGAAAATGAGTAATCTTGATTTCACTGAAAAATGTATAGAGAAAAGAGAAGATGAAATTGGTAGTCTTTCTAAAACATTGAACTTCTTATCTGAAAATCTTGATAATTCTCTTACTCAGCTTAGAGAATCTAATAGGAAGCTGAAGGAAGATTATGAAAAGGAAAGGCAGCTTTTAAAAGCAAGAAAAGATTTTATATCATCTGTTTCTCATGATCTTAAAACTCCAATAGCCTTAATTGAAGGATATGCTGAGGGTCTGAAAGATGGAATAGTAGATGAAGAAGATAAGGAATACTATTTAGATGTAATAATGGATGAATCTAAAAATATGAGTAAACTTATTACAGATATGATTGATTTATCTCATCTGGAAAGCGGCTTTTATAGTCTGGACAAAGAAAGCTTCTTTATAGATAAGCTTTTACTAAATATATTAAGAAAATACAGTAAAAATTTTGAAGATAAAAATATCACACTTGAAAAAAATATTATAGAAAGCATAAGTGTATATGCTGACAGCAGCAGAATAGAGCAGGTAATCAAAAATCTTCTTAACAATGCCATATACCATGCAAAAGATCCAAACATAATAAGGGTTAGTTTAAGTTTAGAAAATGATTACTGCATGATAGGCATAAAAAATACCGGGGATGAAATAGAAGATAACATAAAAGAAAGAATATGGGATACATTTTTCAGAAAGGATAAATCAAGATGCAGGCAGCTTCAAAATGCGGGCTTGGGACTATCCATAGTAAAGAACATAATAGATTTGCATGAAGGTAAATATGGCTTTAGTAATACAGGAGATGGAGTTTTATTCTACTTTATGATAAAAATAGAGAATAAATAAAGAAGGTACTCCCGAAGGTTTAATAATATTCTATATCTTATAGTAAATACAAAAAGAGGAAACCACACATATACTGGTTTCCTCTTTTTAAGTTGTTTTCGTACAGTATTATAATTGTACGTGTAAACACATCTGTCTATTACTAAACTTAGTAATATAATCACGTCTGGTCTTCTTTATACGTTTAGTTTCAATTTGTGTACTATTTAAATTACTATTTTAGCTTTATTAATCAAGCTTAAAGTTATTTATTATTCTATGTATTCCTAATAAAATAAGCATTCAGAGCGTTTAGTTTTATTTATGTACTTTATTGCTGTTATTTGAAACAAAAAAAGAGATTGCATAATTCATGATTATATTCCACCTTGAAAAAACGGTACGATTCGTTATTTTCAATATGGACCAGCCCGTGGTAATTATGCAATCTCACTAAAATAAAAGAGGGCCGCAATCCCTCTTTTACCAACACAATCTATTCTGATGTTTTTAATGTTAACGTTAATGTTTTCTTGCTTCCATCTCTGTTGACTATTACTTTAACCTTATCTCCTGATTTGTGCTTAAGCTTTAATGAATTTAGCTTTGCTACTGTTTTTACTTCAGTTCCGTCAAAGCTTATAATTACATCTCCCTTTTGAAGTCCTGCAAGCTCTGCCGGTGAAAATTCCTGAACTGAATATACATATACTCCAACTGGAATGCCATACTGCTGTGACATATCATCTGTTATGTCTCTTCCTTCAATGCCTATTATAAGAAGTGGTTTTAATAAATCATTTATCTTTGGTTTAACTTGATTTATTGGAATTGCAAAGCCAAGTCCTTCAACTGATGTGGTACTATACTGTGATTCTGTTCCAATCTTTGCTACGTTAATTCCTATTACCTGACCTTTTGTATTAACTAATGCACCGCCGCTGTTGCCTGCGTTTATAGCTGCATCTGTTTGAATCAGCTTCTGGCTTTCGTTATCCATTTCAATGTCTCTGTCTAATGCACTTATTACTCCCACAGTAACAGAGTTTTGAAGCTGCTTACCTAATGGACTTCCTATAGCAATTGCTGTATCTCCTACTCTAAGCTTTGATGAATCTCCCAGTTCCGCAACTGCCGGTATGTTTGATTTATCTGTAACCTTTATTATTGCTACATCTAAGCTGGAATCATAGTTGATAATCTTAGCATTTGAACTTTTTCCATTTGTAAAATCAACTTTAATTGAAGTTGCACTGCTGATTACATGATAATTAGTTAATATATAACCATCCTCGCTTATTATTATACCTGAGCCATATCCTGTTCCATTACTTGCGGTAATGTTTATGCCCACAACCGCTGAAGCTACCTTTGATACCACATCTGGTACGCTAAGCTCTGTAGCCGATATAGTTGAAGCAGTTTTAGTACTGGCCGTACTATTTTGTACTGTACTTTCTGCTGCCGTATTTATCTTGGCCGCTGCAGCAGTTTCTGCCTTTTCCTCTTTGCTGCTCAGATAGTATGTGGATACTGAGCCTGAAATTCCTCCTATCAATGCACAAATAAGTCCTATTGCTATATATGAGAAAGCCCTGCCTGCCCTTCTGCGTTTTTTATTTTCTTTTTTTGGAACCTCTTCAAATGATACTTCTTCATATGAGATATCTTCCTTTGGTATTTCTTCTTTTTCCGTTTCAGAAGGTTCTTCTGAGATGTTATCTGATAAATCTTCTGATATCTTTTCGTCCTCCAAGGCATCACCTTCTATTCTGCTTTCTTCAGTATCAATATTACTGCACTGTGGTGAATCAAGGTTTTCTTCAGGCTTAATCGTTTCTTCATTTTTTTCTTCATCAAAATTATTTATATCACTCATACTATTACCTCCTTTTTCTATATTATAGGAAGTCTATGTGACATTATTATGACATTTTTGTGGATTTTTCATACGCTTTTATTACAGCCTCCATAACTGAGTATCTGAAATTATTCTTTTCCAGCTCTCTTACAGCCTCAATAGTGGTTCCCCCTGGGGAACAAACCTTATCCTTTAAAAGCCCCGGATGCTCATTAGTTTTCAGCACCATGGCAGCAGAACCTTGTACAGCACTTGCTGCCATCTTTAAAGCCTTATCCCTGGGGAGCCCTGCATAGACTCCTCCATCTGCCAATGCTTCAATAAACATATATACATAAGCCGGTGATGATCCTGCTATTCCAACCACTGCCGGGAAAAGCTGCTCTTTTATGTACTCATATTCTCCAAAGGAACTGAATATAAACTCAATAAACTTAATATCCTCTTCATTTAATAAACTGTTTGGGCATATAGCAGTTATACCCAATCCAACCAGTGCAGGGGTATTTGGCATGGCTCTGACTAACTTAACATTTTTACCTAATTTGTCCTGTAAAAATGATAAGGAAATAGAAGGTGCTATCGATACTACTATAGTGTCATTCTTAATAAAATTCTTAATTTCATCAATAACATAGGGATATTTATCCGGTTTTACAGAAAGGAATATTATATCAGAGTCTGCTGTCTCAATATTATTATCAGTTATATTAATATTATACAGTTTATTTAGCTTCTCCAGCTTTTCACGGCTTGGATTACTGGCAATAATACTGCTGCTATTAATACCTTTTTTTATCAGTCCCGCAATCATAGCTGCTGCCATATTCCCGGAGCCAATAAATCCAATCTTTTTATTCATGATTTCCTCCTTTTAATTCTGCATTATGCAATTTACTTTTTTTATTCCTTCATTTATAATTATAAAATCTATATTTAAGCTTAATATATTAAAAAAAAACATCATCAGTATGATGATGCAAAAATTATATATATGTATATAATTATGGGGCAAATTAATAAGTTTATATTGATATAGTACCAAATAAAAAATAAAGTGTCAACAAAATATATATTTATGTATTAATTTTTTTTAGCTTTCATAAATTATTTTGAAGTAAATTTATTTGGAGATGTATTATGAAAAAAACATTCTTATTTATTATTATATTCATTTTTTCAGCAATTGCAATATCCTGTATAATTCCTGCAAAAAATAAAAACTGTAATTATTACTATACTTCAAAATTATTAAAAAAAGTAAATGAAAAAAAAGATTTTGAAATTAAGGCTCTCTATATGACATATTATAAAACAAAAGTTTTAAACCCTGAAGAGGAAGGAATAGTTATAAAATATTTAAAATCCGCAGGGGAAGGTGATTTTAAAGAAAGCAGGGAAATTAAAGGGAAACCTGTTTACAGGCTTTATATCAGCTTTAAGGATGAAACATATATAATTGATATATTTAATAATGAAGATATATGTATCTTTCCGTATGATGGAGATTTTCAACAGGATGTGCTTAAAATGAATAGTAAATACAAGTGCTACAACCTTTATTATTTATGCAAGAATGTCTTTAATTAGATGAATGGTAGGTATATAATTTTAATAGCAAGTGCTTAAAGGAGGCAGCAATATTATGTTAAAGGAAAACTATAAAAATATATATACTAAACTCCTGAGAAAGCTGGGAAGTATAAGGTGGCAGGACAAATGGAATATCAAGAGTATTTATATAGATGATTTTCTTTCAGATAATGATAATAAACTTAGACTGGATCAGATTTTAGAAAATCAGGATTTTTCTCCAAAGGCAGTGCTCACTCTTTGCCAGCCTATTATGGATAAATTAGCTTATCCTGCTAAAATTAACGATTGGCTGGACTATATTTATCAATATGCTTTAAATAAGTCTTTTGAAGAAGCCTCCTCCATAGTTTTTATTGACTCACTGACACCCTCATGTGAGTTATACCTTAGAGTTCTTTCAATAATACTTGACTATGAAAAAGAGTATGGCAGTAAAAGCTTTTTATCGAAATATCCTCTATATTTTTTATCCCAGGAAGAGGAAGACAGTCTTGAAAACAGCGATGAATATAGAAAATTTGTAAAAGCCTTCAAAAAAAATTATACCTATGAAATGATGAGATTAAGCCAGCAGGTTTTAAATTATAATACCCTGGAGCATATATGTGGTGTCCACTATCTGTCTATGTTTTTAGCCAGGCAGCTTAAAGCTGTTGGAATAGAAGTTGACTTAGGCAGAGTATCCGGGGCAGCTGCAGGACACGATATCGGAAAATACGGCTGCAAAGGAGCTGAGCTTAAAAGAGTTCCCTACCTGCACTATTACTATACAGAGCAGTGGTTTAACAGGTATGGAATAAAATATATAGGAAACATTGCACTGAATCATTCCACCTGGGATTTAGAGCTGGAAAATCTTCCGCTGGAATCTCTTATTTTAATATACAGTGATTTTAGAGTTAAAAATAAAGAAACCGACGGAGGCATGAATATTTTTTCTTTAGAGGATTCTTTCAATATAATACTAAACAAATTAGACAATGTTAATGCTGAAAAAGAAAAAAGGTATAAAAGAGTTTTCGAAAAGCTGAAGGATTTTCAAGGCTTTCTTTTAAGTCTTGGAGTAAACACTGAATTAGATGGTAAAATATCAGCTTCCTTCAAGAAAGAGGTTAATTTTTCCCTGCTTCAGGGAAATCAGATTGTTGATGAGTTTAAGTATCTTTCAATAAATCATAACATAAGCCTGATGTATCAGCTAAGAGATGAATACTCCTTAGGTGAGATCTTAGAAGAAGCAAGAAGCGAGGAAAGCTGGAAGAATTTAAGAGAATATATCAGGGTATTTGAAGAATACTCTACTTATCTTACCCAAAATCAGAAAAGAATGACCATGTCTTTTCTTTATGACAATCTAATACACCCGGAGGATGATATAAGAAGGCACTCTGCAGAAATTTTAGGCACTCTTATTTCATCTTTTGATGAGGATTACAGAAAAGAACTTCCAGACAAGGTAACTGTAAATATGAAAGATACAAACTCTCTTTCAGTTCTTAAAGAGTTTATGGATCTTTTAATATATCCTTCTCACAAAATAATACCCTCACAAAAAAGCTGGATTTTATATTCTGCTCCAATTATGGTGTCCTCTCTTTTTAGAAATGCTAAGGAATCTATGATTTCAGGTTATAGAAAAGTTATATTAGAATATTTTAATGGAGCTGAAGGGACAGATAGGATGATATGCCTGCTGCAGATTGCTAATTCTATACCACTTCCTGCTGATAATAATGAAATAAAAGTCCTTTATGACTTTATTATATCAATGCTGAGTAAAAGAAATATTTCAATAAGGCTGGCTGCTATGAATGTAAGCTACAATATTATTAAAAAACTGCCTAATGATCATTTCTTCTGTAAATATATTCAAAATTGCCTGTTATCCGCTGCCTGGAAAGATAAAACACTGTCGGAAAAATATCTAAACTATAAAATAGGAACTACGCTTAATATTTATGGAGGAAGTCAGCTTAACAAGTTTATTGAAGGTGATGACAAGGAACTTTCTGATATTTTCCTGTCAAATTTGAAAACAGATACAAGCTGGATAGTAAAAAAAACTCAGATAGATCTTTTAACTTATTATTCAATAACCTTTGGCAGCAGTTCACTTCTTCATACTGCTATACATTTCTGTAATCTGCTTAAGGTAAGCGACATGGAGGGAGTAAGAAATCAGGCAGGGAGTTCTATTGTAAGTATTATGCCTTATCTGTCCCTTCCTGAAAGAAACGAAGTAGCAGTTGAGCTTCTCCGTGCTTTAGAAATTGAAGGCCAGAGATTTACTGAATATATACCTAATTTCTTGGGAAAGGTTATTCTTTTTCTTCAGCCAAAGGAACTGGATGAGATTATAGATGATTTAGCAATGAAGATTAAGAGTTCTACTCCAAATATTAAATCCCTCCTCCTTAAAAGCATAGGCTTTGCTATAGAAGACTACAGTAATTACAGAAACTTATTTAAGGAAAAGGATGAAAATTACAATGACAGGTTAAAGAAGCTTTTGGGTATAATTTTAAACGGATTAGCTGATTTTAATTACCAGGTTAAACAATCTTCCTTTACTATCATAGGAAAATATATTTTTGGAAACAGAAATCTTACGTTAGAAACCAAACAGATATTTTTCCAGATAATCGGTAAAAAGCTTTTAACTTTAATTACAGATAATAAAAACCAAGAGCTTCTATTTTTGAATAATTCTGCCGGTCTTAACCATATTTACAGATTTATATCAGATTATTCATTTTTCATTGGGAAAATAAATATTAAAATTCCTGAAAAAATAGCCTTCTTTCCCGGAACCTTTGACCCATTCTCCTTAAGTCATAAGGAAATAGTAAAAAAGATTAAGGAAGATGGATTTCAGGTATACCTGGCATTGGACGAATTCTCCTGGTCAAAACAGACTCTTCCAACTCTGCTGCGGCGCAATATAATAAATATGTCTATAGCTGATGAACTGGATGTTTATATATATCCTGACTCAATGCCAACCAACTTAGGTAATGAACAGGATCTTGAGAAGCTGCAGAGTAATTTTAAAAAATCCAGCCTTTATATTGCTGTAGGCAGTGATGTGGTTTTAAATGCTTCCAGCTATAAAAAGGAAGTTACTGATAAATCTATACATAATTTTAACCATATAATATTTGAAAGAAGCAATAAAAAAATAGATAAAATATCTTCTATAATTAAAGGAGATATACGATATCTGAAGCTATCCTCAAAGTTTTCTGAAATAAGCTCCTCAAAGATTAGAACATACATTGACGAAAGCCGGGATATTTCATCCTTAGTTGATCCACTGGCAGAACAGTATATTTATGAAAACGGCTTTTATCAGAGGCAGCCTCAAGAAAAATCAGTACTTACAAAATTGAATCTGCAGATCCAGATAGTAGATAAGGTAAATCAGGATATAATAAATGAAATAGTTTCTATTTTCAGGACTAACAGGAAAAAAATAAAGGAATCCTTAACAGAATTATTTAATAAGCCTTCAGGCAGAATAATGCTTCTTAGAAACATTGATGATAAAATAATTGGTTTTTCTTGTTTTTATTGGGTAAGATCCAGTGAACTCTGCAGGGATTTAAAAGATTATAACATTGCTTCCATAATAAGAGAAAAAAGTGTGGGAAGAATAATACTTCTTGAATCTTTATATGTATCTGATAATTCTAAGTATAAAACTTTAGAACAGATTTTAATAACCGAAGCTCTCACCTTTACCATAGGTAAGGATTACGAATACGCCATATTCAGCCCGGCTCTTAAAGAATTTTACAGCATAGGGATCATAGAGCTTTTAGAAAAGCAGGGATTCATAAAACTTAAATCTGAAACCGCTGAGCTTCCTATACTATGCGTAAATATGTGTTCACCCTGTGTCATTAACCTTGACATAGAACAGGCTTTAAAGGAGCCATTTAGAAGCAGTTCTCAGATAAAGGATGTTATATATACTACAAGAAGGAAACTGCAGGATGCTCTGGTTAAGCTTTATCCCGGTCAGCTTATGCTTTCCATAGATATTGATATGCTGCACCAGCAAATGATAAGAAAGCTTTGCAGTGAAAATAATGTATCTACTGAGGAAGCTGCATCTAAAAAACTAGGTGCTGCTATGTGTGTACCCTATGGAGATATACTTGACAGGTATGTTATTCCAAATACCATAACAAAGGTGCTCCATACTGAGAAAATATATGCTGAGGATATTAAATCCTTTAAAATAGGGCAGTTTCCTCATTATCTTGATTTAGAAACTCAGATTAAAATGATTAAGTCCTTTAACAGGCCGGTAATTCTGGCAGATACTCTTATTCATAAGGGCTATAGGCTTCAGGCACTGGACCCTCTTTTAAAAGAGGCAAATATTAAGGTTAAAAAAATAATAGTTGGAATAATGTCAGGACGTGGAAAGGATTTGATGGATGTTCAGAAAAGGGATGTAGACTGCGTTTACTTCATACCAAGATTAAGGTTTTGGATAAATGAAGACACTCTCTACCCTTTTATTGGCGGAGATGCAATGTTTAGAGGGGTTTATCCTGAACGAAACCTTCTTCCCTCAATAAACTTTATAATGCCATATGCATCACCTGTATATATCAGAAATGTACCTGCTAATGTTATATTTAATCTTTCAAAAATCTGCATAGAAAATTCTATTGAAATTTTGGAAGCCTTAGAAGAGGAATTTCATACTATCCATCAGAGAAACTTAAATTTATCATCTTTAGGTCAGGTATTTAAGGTTCCAAGATGCGTAGACAGAGGAAGGAATATTGAATACGACTTGTCTCAAAGCCCTTCTGTGTATTTGAAAAATGATTTGGAAAATCTTTTAAGAATGGAGGACATTGTAGAAAGGTGAATTATTTTAAGCTAAAGGAGAATTTACTTATATCTGAGTATGATTTTCCCTATGATAAATTTATTAACTTCAAAGATTACAAGGGGATTATATATTATCTGGCAAAGCTTCCCCTTCCCTCAAAATTAAAATTTAGTGCCGTATCCTATAATGATTTGCTTATAGATAAAGAGGAAATTGAAAATATTTTAACAGATAACAGAATATCAAAAGATGAATTTATAAATGAAAATATTTCGAAAGAAAATATATCTGTTATAAATACCAATTACCCAAATTGGGAAAGAGCTTTAACTGGTAATAAAATCGAAAAATGGAAAGTTAATCTTATCGGACTTGGAGATGTGGGCGGCACCCTTCTTACCGGGCTCAGGCTTCTTGGAGGAGATGTAATAGACAAGATAGGTATATATGATTTAGACGAAAAAAAAATAAATAGATGGTTTTATGAAGGAAATCAAATTGTATCATTAAATGATACATCATATCCGGAAATAATCAAGCTGAAGAAAGATGAGATATTTAACTGTGACGCGTTTATATTCTGCGTAACGTTAGGAATTCCAACCTTAGATTCAACCATAAAAGATGTAAGGATGGCACAGTATGAAAAAAACTCAAAGATAATTAAAAGCTACTGTGAAAAAGGCAGGGAGAAAGGCTTTAACGGTTTATTTGCCGTGGTTTCCGACCCTGTAGATTTGCTTTGCTACAGTGCATTTGAAGCGTTTAACCAGGACTGTAATGGGAAATTTGACTATTTAGGCATTCCTGCCGAAAATATTAAAGGGTATGGCCTGGGAGTTATGAACGGCAGAGCATCATTTTATGGAGGAGAAAACTACTTAAAGGAAGGAAGAGTATTTGGACCTCATGGTAAGGGACTTATAGTTGTGAATTCTATAGATAATTACAACGAAAAATTATCCGATTATCTTACAGATAAAACCACAAACTGCAACCTGGAGGTAAGAGAGTTTGGATATAAGCCATATATAGCACCGGCACTATCCTCAGCAGCTATTTCAATAATTGATACTCTAAGAGGAAAATATAATTACAGCAATGTTTTTATAGATAATGCTTTCTTCGGCATAAAAAATAAAATTACTAAATCCGGAGTTCAAACTGAGAAGATAAATTATAACAGTTTAATATTTAATAAAATAATAGAAACTCATAAATATATAAAAAGTTTTTCAAAATAGTTAATTAAATAAAATTTGTTATTAAGTTAAAATCTTCCAAAATATAATATTCCCTGAAGTAAGGAGCATTATGGAAAATTTATTTATTTTAAGAGCTAAGGATAAATATAGTGATCTGACTGAAGAGATGATTACTAAAATTTCACTAAAATTTAATACTCTGCAATTTGATTCATTAGAATCTATTTCAGAAAATAAGCTTTTTTTCCCGATTGAACTAGATAATTTTGGTATGGATTTTGATATGTTAAAGCTTATAAAAAAAATATATGAAAATGATAATAATGCTTTTAATGGGACCTCCGGGATTTTAATTATAAATAGCTCTACTGAATTTTATACTAAAAAGTTCTGTCAATACTTTATATTTTTGTTAAACAGTTTTGGCTGCAGGTTCATAGGTCATCCTTTAGTTGAAGCAACCTCAAGCCTTCTTAATTTTAAAACCTGGCAAAAATCTTATAATCTGTCTCTTAGAGATATTTGCCTTCTCCAATGTGAAAAACTTGGAAAAAGGTTTTATGATTATAATCCGGTAAAAATTTCAAGTCCAAATATTCTTGTTTTATATTCGAAGCTTCATAAGAGATCAAATACCTATGATTTCTACAAACTTATAAGAAATAATTTAAAAGGCTGCTTTATTGATGAAATAAATATTGAAAATGGAAAGATAAACGACTGCCGGGGCTGTTCCTATAAGGCATGCATACATTTCGGAGAAAGCAATAGCTGCTTTTATGGAGGCATTATGGTAGAAGCTGTGCTTCCAAAGATTGAAAAGGCAGATGCAGTAATCTGGCTTTGCCCAAACTATAATGATTCCATAACAGCAAACCTGACTGCTCTTATTAACAGACTTACCGTATTATATAATAAAATGCCATTTTACAGTAAAAGTCTTTTTTCTGTTATTGTATCAGGAAACTCAGGTTCAGATTCTGTGGCAAATCAGCTGATTGGGTCTCTTAATATAAATAAAGGCTTTTCACTTCCGCCTAAGGCCTTTGCCACGGCAACAGCAAATGATCCTATGTCTATTTACGATTATCCTGATATTTATAATATTGCAGATAAATTCGCTGAAAATATACTAAGCGAAATAAAAAAATAGACTTACGTCTATTTTTTATCGTCAAAATAACCTCTGCTGTCTTTAGTTGGATTATTTAATATACCTAAAAGTACAAGTATTCCAAGGACTCCATTTACTATCTGATTATATTTTTCCGGAAAACCCACTCCTCCAAAGGCTTCATAAAGAATTGGAATAAGAGCGGCTATTGATACCCATAGTCCATAATTTTTAAATCTATTTAAATCAAACCTATACTTCATGATAAGCACCCCTTATTTATTATATTAAGTAAGGGGTGCTTTGGTGTTATGCCTCTTTAAGGAATGCTAAATATGCTTTATAAGTTTCATAAACATCTGCTTTGCTTACTACTTCATTAGGTGAATGCATGCTTAGAACCGGAACTCCGCAGTCAATAACATTCATTCCATACTTTGCCATGATATATGCTATTGTTCCTCCGCCTCCCTGGTCTACCTTACCAAGTTCTCCGGTCTGCCAGTAAACATTATGCTTTTCCATTATAGCCCTTATTTTTGCCATAAATTCAGGATTTGCATCATTGCAGCTTACTTTTCCTTTTACACCGGTATATTTATTAAATACTACTCCCATGCCAAGAAATGCTGAGTTTCTAATATCCATTACTGAGTAAAAATTAGAATCAAAAGCAGCACTAACATCAGAGGACAGCATTTTTGAATTTTGAAGTGTTCTTCTTAGCTTTAGATCACTGTAATCACCACATAAACTCATCACTTCAGCCAGGGAGTTTTCAAAATACATAGAGGACATGCCAGTAGCTCCAACGCTTCCGATCTCTTCTTTATCTACCAACAGGCATACACAGGTTTTCCCCGGGTTTTCTATATTAAGGTGAGCTGCAAAGGATGTATAGGCACATACCCTGTCATCATGGCCATAAGCTAAAATCATGCTCCTGTCAAATCCACAGTCCCTCGCCTTTCCTGATGGAACCACCTCCAGCTCGCTGGACGCAAAATCCTCTTCTTCAATACCGTATTTTTCATATAATAACCTTAGTACATTAATCTTTACTCTATACTTTTCATCTTCATTCTTAATTGGAATGCTCCCTAAAAGAATATT
>Ga0172378_10002416_pt1 | contig 17513 bp, 11 predicted proteins | sample GrowelOW332metaG_FD_119755 | JGI IMG/M metagenome (GOLD analysis project Ga0172378, IMG submission 119755) | Groundwater microbial communities from an aquifer near a municipal landfill in Southern Ontario, Canada - Pumphouse #3_1 metaG | ecosystem: Environmental > Aquatic > Deep subsurface >... | reverse complement strand
TCCAGGTAAGCGATAGACTCCGTGATCAAACATATGCCTGTGGTAAATTTCCTCCTGTGCCTCGAATATAAACGAAATACAAGATTACTCCATGTTACCCATAAGGAAACAGATTAAGCAGCTCCCGATCCGGACAAACCCAATATTGACAAAAATAAGGTCAACATCAGCGGTAATGTTTCAGAGCAGTTCCACAGTAGAAAGCTGTTCTTTCTGATCAGAGCAAAAAAGTAACGATTCGATTTTCCAGTTTTATCGCGACCCTCTCAAAAAAAAGAGTAAGGTATTCCGGTTCTCGGAGCGTTTAACAGGGGGGAGAGAACTCAGAATATTCGCTCACAGAAAGGATCTTCTGATTTCTAGATGTAAAAAAATATGAGTATTTAAGAAACAGACAAAAGGTCCATTTATTCTTTGGTTTTTACAATTTTCTCTCCATATTTAAGTAATAATAGCGGGATACTGATTTTGTGTTTAAGACTGTCGGAAACGCTGCCAAACAGAATGTCTCCCAAAAAATTGTGGCCATGCGTTGCCATCGCCACCAGATCGTAATCGCCAGTTTCAACTTCTTTCAGTATTTCATCCTCGGGTTCACCGCTTTTAATGATTGACCGGGCATCAACACCCAGCCCTTTCATCCTGGCCAGGTAATTTTCCATGGCAAGTGAGGATTTATCACGCAAGACTCGGTCCTGGTCAAGGGTATGGGCATGAATGACGTGCATGAGCACAACCTGGGCATTATTCTGCTGAGCCAGTGCCCCGACATGGGTAAGAATCGGACCATCGACATCTGAACAATCAATGGTCACTAGAATTTTTTTATAAATTTGCACGGGATCATTCTCCGGTGACTGTCGAGTAGAGCAGATAAAGGTTTAAAGCGATGACAATTGCCGAGATCAGGACCGCGGCACAAAATTCTTTGGTATCGCTCCTGAAACTTGCCATTATGCCCCCTTTACGGCAAAGGATTAACAGTGGAATCAGGGTAAAGGGCAACTGAATACTGAGAACAACCTGACTGAAGATAAGAATTCGGAAGGTATCCATCCCGGACATAATAATAAAAAACGACGGGACAGCGGTAATAAATACAGAAATCTTATAGAGAAAGGTCCGGGGATCCTCCGGCTTACCCAGAAAACCAGTGATGACATTCACTTCGGCCATTGAAGACGTGACCGATGAGCCGACTCCAGCGAAAACAAGGGCCAGCGCAAAAAGAAAACCGGCTAAAGGTCCAGCAAGAGGTTTCAGGGTTTCCGAAGCCTGTTCGATACTGTCTACGGCTATACCGTGCCGGGCAAAGACAGCAGCAGCAACGATGATCATTGCTGAGTTAACAATCCAGCCCATAATCATTGCCACACTGGTATCTATCTTCTCATATTTAAGCAGCTTTTTTTTACCCTCTTCCGAGTTTCCCCATTCTCTGCTGTGAATAACATTGGAGTGGAGGAAAATATTATGGGGCATAACCACTGCCCCGAGAATACCCATCGCTACATAGATACTGCTGCTGTTCACCCTTGGAATGACAAGGGCCGGGGCAAGCAGTGCCCAGTCGGGTTTGACAATAAGTATTTCAATGATATAACAGATCCCGATGATTGCCAAAAAACCGATGATTGCGGCCTCAAGTCGATGATATCTCAGGCTGATAATCATCACAACCTCAAAGACCACGGTAATAAAAGCTCCCAGCCATAAAGGGGTACCAAGGAGCAGGTTGAAACCGATCGCCCCGCCCAGCAGTTCGGCAACATCAGTGGCCACGCAGGCCAAAACAATGGTAATGCCAAGCAGATAAACCACCGGCCTGGAGAAGTTTTCACGGATATTAACCGCAAGTGATTTGCCAGTGGCAATCCCCAGCCTGGCCGACATGTTCTGGATAATGATCAGCATAATGGTACTGAGAGTTATAACCCACAACAGATCATAGCCGTATTTCGATCCGCCTTCGATATTAGTAGCCCAGTTTCCTGGATCAATGAAGCCAACAGTAACTAAAAAACCTGGCCCCAAAAAACGCAGCACTGTCCTGAAAGGCAATTTCTTTTTGTCGTCCATGGTGAGTTTCGCCACTTTTTCCATTTTTGTTTCAATCCCCTCATGTTGTTTATTCCAGACCTCAGGAAACAACAACATTACTCCCATGATTCGCATCAGTGCAAGGAGCTTCTTCCGACCACGGCAGCGGTTTACGGCCAGCCCCTATGTGTCAGGATACTTTTCGCTATAAAAAAGACGGCGACCAAACAGGATTATTCAGTAACTTTTCAAAAAGTTATGGGAAAGATAAAGAGTTTCACCGCGAAAAATGGAGATATAGCAACAGTAATTTCCTGTTTAATTTTAAAAATATTTTTTGTTTCCACGGTTTTTTTGAAAAATTACATGATTCACATATAAAGCTATCTTGAAACAGCTTGTATTTCGTTTATATTCGAGGCGCAGGAGGAAATTTATTGCAGACATGATTGATCACGGAGTCTATCGCTTACCCGGAGTCTATCGCTTACCCGGAGTCTATCGCTTACCTGGAGCATAGCGCTTACCTCGACGTCTCGTTCCTCGCTTTGTCGGAGGATAATTTTGGCTGTAACGAAGAAGACAGGCGAAAGCTGAATTATTCAAGGTACCCGTAAATTATTGCTTTCGTGTTCTTTATAACGAACCGCTCAACACGTTGCACCAGGATAAAGAGGTTGCTTGTTGTCGAATAGCAGGAAAAGGGTCGCAGCAAAATTTGGGAGTTTTACATTGAGCCGGAGCAGCTGGGAAGCTGTCTGTCTCAACGAAAAAGACCCCGCTGTGCTCTGTGTGAGCACAGCGGGGTCTTTCGTTTTGTATCAGCTTCAGAAAATCAGCAGCCGAAAGCTTTCTGCAGATTAGGTACAGTTTGTTTTTTACGGCTCATCATGCCGTCAATCCACATGGAACCATCTTTGAGTTTACCAGAGAAGGCACCCTCAATAACAGCAGGCTCATCGGAGAGAACAACAAGTTCGGTGCCCTCTTTTACAACGTCGGTGAGCATGAGCAGAACACTGTGACGTCCCTCTGCCTTGGCAATTGCCATGGCTTTCTCCAGATCATTACGAACAGTGGCAACCTGATCAAGAGACGCAAGCTCAAGCTGACCAACACCAACTTTTTTGCCATTCATGTCGAAATCTTTGTAATCGCGATACAGCAGGTCTTTTGCCGGAATTCCAGCAACAGCAGACTTCGCTTTGAGCATTTCCATAAAAATTTCGTCAGTATCGGTAACGCCTGCGATGCCTTTCAATTCGGCAACTGCAACCTTGTCATCTTCGGTGCAGGTTGGGGATTTGAAATTAACGGTATCACTGAGAATTGCACTGAGCATTCCGCCAGCGATATCTTTGGGAATGGTAACCCCTGCTTCCTTGAACATTTTGTTCAGAATTGTACCTGTGCAACCAACAGGTTCGGCCCGATAGAGGAGCGGGGAGTTGGTGGTAACATCGCCGAGTTTATGATGGTCAACAATGGCGACAACTTCTGCTTTGGCCAGGTCTTCGGGACCTTGTCCAAGGTCAGAGAAGTCTACCAGAGCGACTTCTTTACCAGCAACAGCACCCAGCGTCTTCGGAGCGGTAAGACCAAAACGTTTGAGAACAGTTTTCGACTCGGGGTTCAGATTAGCTTCATCTATCTGCATGAAAGCCTCGGCATCTTTGCCTTGAGCTTTGAAAAGTGCAGTCAGCGCCAGAGAAGCAGTAACTGAGTCTGTGTCTGGATTGGTGTGTCCAAATACTGAAATTGCCATGGTGATTCCTCCAAAATTAGTATTCATCTTGTACTGCGGTTTCGTATAAACTGTACCCTTTTAATACGGGTATAAGCATAACTTTATGAATGGCGATTCATTCAAATTCACAAAATAGTGTTTTCCCGATTTCTCGTCAAGTAGAAAAGGAAAAAGACGACAACAACAGCCCCATCCCAAACAATTTTGCTCAGCAGAAATGAGACTTCCACGTGACTTTTTTCTCTCTTCCGTATATTATCCGGGGATAACTTGAGTATCATCTTGATGGTATCTTGAAACAGCTTGTATTTCGTTCATACTCGAAGCACAGAAGGGAATTTACCACAGACATATGATTGATATTCCGATGATATTTTTTTTGACTGCAACGAAGAAGAGGACGAAAGACTGGCTATTCGATGTTCCTTTAAAACTGCATACACACCCCCTTTGAGCCTAACCCGTTCCCGCCAATGCCCTTACAAACTTCCAAGATAAAAGAGAACACTCCCGACAAAATTTTCCGTTCGAGGGTAAAACACCGCTCGCTTCTCCTGCGCCTGCTGTTCCTGGTGCTCCTGGTCCTGCTGGTTGTCACTGCCGTCCTTTATGGACTCAACCCCAAAAAGGGTAACCTCTATCTCAATAAAGCGAAGGATACCGCACAGCAACAGCTGCAGGATATTCGGAAACAACATTCCTCCCCCTCTCCTGTTGAAAAACCCGCCGTAACAAAAGAGACTGCAGAGGAACAAGAAACTGCAGAGGAACAAGAAACTGCAGAAGAAAAGATCAGCCCCGAAGATACCGGGGAGATACAAACCAGTGACGAGACCACCACTCCCCAGCAGGCTGTCGAACAGCTCAACGCCTTTTATAAAAACCTTGATGCGCAGCCATGGATGAAGCAATTCCAGACCGATGAAACTTCCCGGCAACACTTCTCCAGGCTGATCCAGAAACTTATAGACAATCCCCCGGTAGTAGTAAGAGAGACTGACGATCTCTACACCCTGCTGAAAAATACGGCCCACTTCTTCCGCGTCCTTGGTGGAAATAATGTTGCCATGTTGAAGGGTATACTCGACCGGGAGAAAGAAAGTCTTGAGGATATGCTGCACAGTTTTTATCTCCTCACCCGTCACCCTGATTTGCTGAAAAAAGAGTATGATATCACACTCGGCCAGACAAGCCTGCGAGACTACGCCAGCTTTCTGCTCAATACTATGGGTGGGCGGCTTTACCTTTTTCGTCGAGATGCAACCTCCCGCATGCTGGTTACCTTTTATGCCATTAAAATCATCGACCAGGCCAATATCGACGGCAAAAATCCTTACGGAATCGACATTCGCCCGACCCTTGCACGACTCGCTGACGAAATGGAGCATGGCGGTGACCAGCTGAAATACCGGGACCGTTATCTTGAAGAACTGCACCGACTACAGGAAAAATATGAACAGCACCCCGATGGAAAACCGTAAAGCAGCATATAATACAGACCTTTTCTCCTTTCTCACGGCCAGCCCGACCGCCTTCCACGCCATCCATGAAATGAGCAGGCGGCTTGATGACAACGGTTTTACACGACTTAAAGAAAACGACCTCTGGACACTTGTACCTGGATCTTACTACGTAGTACGCGATGGCGCCGCACTCCTCGCCTTCACCCTCGGCAGCCGAGAATCTACAGAACAGGGCTTCCGCGTAATTGCTGCCCACACTGACAGCCCCGCCCTGCAGGTCAAGCCACAGCCGGAACTCTCCGGCTGTGGCTACCGCCGTCTGGGAGTTGAAGTCTACGGTGGAGCCATCCTCTCAAGCTGGCTCGACCGCGACCTCTCCCTGGCCGGTCGCGTCGCCGTCCGCCTGCAGAGCAGTCCAACCAGCAAACTTTTCCTGATTCACTTCGAGACTCCATTGCTCAGTCTGCCGAGCCTCGCCATCCATCTCAACAGGGACAGCACTGAGCAGTTGAACAGGCAGCAGAACCTGCCCCCCATCATGATGGAAACAGGAGAGAATCCCCCTGACTTTGAGGCAATTCTCATTGCCCGCCTTCGGAAAATCTACCCGCAGGTCGATTTCGAGCACTGCGAACTCACCGCCTTCGATCTCTTCTGCCACGACCTTACCCCGCCCTGCCTCAGCGGCCTGCAGGGTGAGTTCATCCACGCCGGAAGACTCGACAATCTCCTCAGCTGCCACGCCGGCATCACCGCGATTACCAACCCCGACCGCAGCCGCAACACCCTGCTCTACTGCAGCAACCACGAAGAGACGGGCTCTCTCTCCATCTCCGGCGCGCAGGGAAATTTTCTTTCTTCAGTGTTGTCCCGCATCCTGCCGGATCCGGTCAGTCGCAGCAGGTCCCTGGCCAGCTCTTTCTGTATCAGCCTCGACAACGCCCACGCAACCCACCCGAACTATCCGGAAAAGAGTGACTCCGGCCACGAAATCCGCCTCAACAGAGGGCCAGTAATTAAATACAATGCCAGCCAGCGCTACGCCACCAGCGCCGCCACCGCTGCCATCTTCTGTGATATCTGCCACGACGCGGGCATTGCACCCCAAAAATTTGTCATGCGCAGCGACATGCCCTGTGGCTCCACGATCGGCCCGATAACGGCGGCTGCCCACGGCATTCGCACCGTTGATGTCGGCGCAGCCAGCCTCGCCATGCATTCGATCCGCGAAATGACCGGCAGTGCCGACCCACTGCTCTGCTTCCGCGCCCTGTCCTCCTTCTTTGCCGGGAACTTCCACTTCGTTTAAGGAATTTTTCCACTGCGAAGTACAACAACCACCCCTTAAGGGACCTTGAACAGCTTGTATTTCGTTCATATTCGAGGCACAGAAGAAAATTTACCGCCGCCATATTAGTATCTTGGAAATTATTTTCGTGACGGTACGTATACCGGCTTCCCGTTCATCACCGGTGTGATTAATATCTCGACGTCTCGTTCCTCGCTTTGTCGGAAAATAAATTTTTGCCTGTAACAAAGAAGATGGACGATTATTCGATGTTCCCCTACATACAGCTTTTTCAGCGGGTGCAATCACCATAGACTGCAGCCGCACCAACCTCCAACATTTCTGGAAATATGAGCACAGACGATAAAAAAATCATCTACTCGATGATCAAGGTAAGCAAGTTCTACGACAAAAAACCTGTCCTTAAGGACATCTCCCTCTCCTACTTCTACGGCGCGAAAATTGGTGTGCTTGGTCTCAACGGATCCGGGAAATCGACACTGCTGCGCATCCTTGCCGGCCTCGACACCGAATTCAACGGCGAGACCCACCTCTCCGCCGGGATGCGGGTGGATTACCTGCCTCAGGAACCGCAACTTGATCCAGAGAAAACCGTATTGGATATCGCTCGCGAGGGCGCTCAGGAGACGGTTGATCTGTTGGAGGAGTTTAATCAGATCAACGAAAAATTCGCCGAACCGATGTCCGATGACGAGATGCAGACCCTCATCGATCAGCAGGGCGTGGTTCAGGACAAGCTGGATGCTGTGGATGGCTGGGACCTCGATGCCCGCCTCGAGATGGCCCTCAATGCCCTGCGCTGTCCCCCCTCCGACTCGAAGTGTGGAATCCTCTCTGGTGGAGAGAAACGCCGCGTGGCACTCTGCCGAATTCTGTTGAAGCAACCCGATATTCTCCTGCTTGATGAGCCAACCAACCACCTTGATGCCGAGTCCGTGGCATGGCTGGAACACCACCTGCACAATTATCCAGGTACTGTCATCGCCGTCACCCATGATCGCTACTTCCTCGACAATGTTGCCGGCTGGATTCTTGAGCTTGACCGCGGCATCGGCATTCCGTGGAAAGGCAACTATTCAAGCTGGCTTGAGCAGAAGCAGAACCGCCTCGCCCAGGAAGAAAAAAAGGAGAGTGACCGTCAGCGAACCCTCAAACGGGAACTTGAGTGGATCAAAATGAGCCCTAAAGGACGGCACACCAAGTCACAGGCGAGGATCAACTCCTACGAGCAGCTCCTCAGTCAGGATAATGAAAAACTGGCGAAGAAGCTGGAGATCTATATCCCGCCAGGACCGCGCCTCGGCAAGGTCGTCATTGTGGCAGAACATGTAGAAAAGTGTTTCGGCGACCGCATTCTTGTTGAAGATATGAATTTCAACCTGCCACCAGGAGGAATTGTCGGCATTATCGGCCCTAACGGTGCGGGAAAATCGACCCTCTTCAAAATGATTATCGGAGAAGAGAGTCCCAATAAAGGGACCATTCGCGTCGGTGAGACAGTGAAACTGGCCTACGCCGACCAGGCTCGAGATCTGCCTGATCCCGAGCAGACCATCTGGGAGGCGATCACCGGCGGCGCGGAAACAATACTCCTCGGCAGCCAGGAAGTGAACAGCCGCGCCTATGTCGGCCGCTTCAATTTCTCCGGCCCCGATCAGCAGAAAAAAGTTGGCCTGCTCTCTGGAGGTCAGCGAAATCGTGTCCACCTTGCCAAAACACTCAAGGATGGCGGAAACGTACTGCTGCTCGATGAGCCAACCAACGATCTTGATATCAACACCCTGCGGGCCCTTGAGGAGGCGCTGGAGAACTTTGGCGGCTGCGCGGTAGTAATCAGCCATGATCGCTGGTTTCTTGACCGCATCGCCACACACATCCTTGCCTTTGAAGGAGATTCCGAGGTGGTTTGGTTTGAAGGAAACTTCACGGACTATGAAAAGGATAAAAAAGCACGGCTCGGAGAAGATTCACTTATTCCAAAAAGAACGAAATATCGAAGTCTTACACGGGGATAACGGAGAGTCTTTCCGGTAGAAAAGAAAGATGCAGGGCTGGGCAGGGCAACCTGTTCAGCCTTTTTTATGGGGACCTTGAATAATCAGTCTTTCGCCCATCTTCTCCGTTACAGTAAAAAATTTATCCTCCACAAAGCGAGGAACGAGACGTCGAGGTAAGCGATAGACTCCAGGTAAGCGATAGACTCCGTGATCAAACATTGCTGTAATAAATTTTCTTCTGGACCTCGAATATGAACGGAATACAAGCTGTTTCAATGGACCATTATGGCTGCAGTCTGAGATCAGGGGGGAAAGCTGTCTGCGAAAGAGATTGAGAGAGCATCTCTCTACTGATCTGCCCCTCGCGCAGGATCTTCACCCGTCCCTCATCGAGAATCACCAGAGTAGAAGGCAGGCCGTCCGCCCTGCCGCCATCCAGCACGCAATTTACCCCCTCGCCAAACATCTCCACCACCGCCTCGGCGGATACACAGGGCGCAAGGCCGGAGATATTCGCACTTGTTGCAGTTACAGCCGTGCCAAAGGCCTCCACCAGAGCGCTCGCACTGCGATGAGGACTCATGCGGACACCAATGGTCTTCGTTCCACCGGTAATGATATCGTTGACGGAGTTGTCCGCCTTGAAAACAAGGGTAAGAGGTCCAGGCCAGAATTGGGAGATCAGGCCTTCATATTGAGAGGGAATGGCTGTGGCAAGGCGCTCAACAAGGATCTGCGCCGGCGAACTGACAAGGACAAGCAGCGGTTTGTTCTGTGGTCGATGTTTCAGCTGATAAAGGCGCTGCAGGGCCATTTCGTTGCGGGCATCTACAGCAAGGCCGTAGCTGCTTTCAGTAGGAATGGCGACAATGCCCCCCCGCTTCAGTATTTCCACGGCGGGGGCAGTGTCGTAACAGAGAAGAGGCAAAGTTACACTTCCTGTTCAACCTTTTTCGCTTTGGCCTCAACCTCATCAGCCATCTGTTGGCGGAAATCGGTCAGTTTCCCGCGCAGTTCGGGATTGGTAAGGGCAAGCATCCTGCAAACAAAGACCCCCGCATTCTTCGCTCCCGCCTTGCCAATTCCCATGGTCGCCACAGGAACTCCCGGAGGCATCTGCACCGTGGAGAGGAGAGCGTCGAGACCATTCAGAGAAGAGGCGTCAAGCGGCACACCAATAACCGGCAGATCTGTGTGGGCGGCAAGAACACCGGCAAGGTGGGCAGCCATGCCCGCGCCGGCGATGATCGCCTTCAGTCCCCGTTCCTCCGCTGTTCTGGCATACGCTGCAGCCTTTTCCGGCGTACGATGGGCCGAGGCGACAGTCATCTCACAGACAATCCCCATGGATTTAAGAAAATCTGCAGCGGCCCGCATTACTGGCAAATCAGAATCACTGCCCATGACAATACCGACCTGCACTCCTGAGACAGCGGGCCTTGAATCGGCAGCATCCCCTGCAGGCAGCCGATTCAAGGCCTTTGCACCAATGTCCCGACGATACTGGCAACCAGGCCAGCGAATCATGTCCACAGCACTGTAGGCTGCGACAATAGCATCCTCCAGTGTCGCACCGATCGCAGTCACTCCGAGGACCCGGCCGCCGACATTCGTCAGTCGACTCTTTAGCCGCGCGGTTCCGGCATGAAAGATCACCACATCAGCCACCTTTTCCGCTTTGGGCAGCCCGATAATCACCTTGCCCTTCTCGTAACTTCCAGGGTAGCCGCCGGAGGCCATTACCACACAAACCGCCGGGCGCGGGTCAATTTTCATCTCTACTTTATCAAGTTCACCCTTACAGGCAGCCTCGAAAATATCCACGATATCACTCTGCAACCGCATCAGCAGCGGCTGACACTCAGGATCACCGAAACGGCAGTTAAACTCGAGCACCTTGACATCATCACCGTCAATCATCAACCCGGCATAGAGCATCCCTTTGAAGGGGCGCCCTTCGGCGGCGAGACCATCCACGGTGGGCTGCATAACCCGATTCATGACAAAGTCGGCAATGGCATCAGTGACCACCGGTGCGGGGGAATATGCTCCCATTCCTCCAGTATTCGGACCTTTATCACCATCGTATGCAGCCTTGTGATCCTGTGAAGTGGGCAGCGGCAGAACGGTCTTGCCATCGGTGAAAGCGATAAAACTCGCCTCCTCCCCTTTCAGACAAGCCTCAACCACCACCCTCTCACCGGCATCACCAAACTGCCGGCTGGCCATAATAGCCTCAACTGCAGCTTTAGCCTCTTTCACCGTCGCGGCGACAATCACTCCTTTACCGGCAGCCAGACCGTCCGCCTTGACGACAACAGGTGCACCCACCTTGTCGATGTATTTCTTTGCCTTCTTCGGCTCCTGGAAGACCTTGAATTTCGCCGTCGGAATCTGGTATTTTTCCATGAATTCCTTGGAGAAGACCTTGCTTCCTTCAAGGATGGAGGCTTTTTTACTCGGTCCGAAAATCATCAATCCGGCTTCTTCAAAGGCATCAACTATCCCGGCGGCAAGGGAAGCCTCCGGCCCGACCACAGTGAGATCGATCTTCTCCTGTTTCGCAAACGCAAGAAGCTCCTCCACATCATCAGCGGCAATATCAACACACTCCGCAACCCTGGCGATACCAGCATTCCCCGGTGCACACCAGACTTTTTCGACCCGTTTACTCTGGGCAATTTTCCAGACGAGAGCGTGCTCCCTTCCTCCAGATCCGATAACAAGAATATTCATTTTATCTCCCTTGATTCCCCCCATACTACATCAGCAGGTGAGGTTATTAACAGTTCTATGAAACATCTACTTAGCCGTTTCTGCATAAAATTTCAATGTTGCCAGACGATATTTGACTGATTTCGCAGATATTATCAGCATTGACAAAATCGGGGGTCATTGTTACATGAATGAATAGTCATTCATTCTATTTTTACAGCGCTCCAATCATCGGAAATGAGAACTGAGAATAAACACACAAAAATTATTGCAGCGGCAATTAAAGTCTTTGCGAAAAAAGGATTCTTCAACGCCAGAATCTCTGATATCGCGAAAGAGGCCAAAGTTGCCGACGGAACAATATATCTTTATTTCAACAACAAGAATTCAATCCTCCTGACAATTTTAGAGGAAGAGTTTGGCAAAATTGTTGAGAAAACGAGTACTCTTATTGCCAGAGAGAGTGATCCTGCAGCAATGCTGCACATTTTCATTGAGCAACATTTGCGAGCAATGAAAAAGAACAAAAATCTTGCCGAGGTCCTTCACACGGAGCGACGTCAGGCAGGCAAAATGGGCAAAGATTTTCGAGCAGAAAAATTCAACGAATATGAAGGAATTCTCACTGAGATTATAAGCAAAGGGAAGAAGATGGAAGTCTTCAGTCAAAACCTCAATGTCGATGTTCTCCGCCGGATAATTTTCGGCGCCCTTGAAGAGCTGTCGAGGGTCTGGAATGATTCCCTGGAAACACACTATTCTGTAGAAGAACTTTCCAGCCAGCTTCTTGCCACCGTTTTTGCAGGAATTCACGAGCCTCTGCCCCCGACATCCTGACCACTCCCTCCCCCTGTAAAAAAACCGGAGTTACAAAAGGACCTCCGGCAATGAACGGAAAAACAAATCCTCAGGGCTTTGTACTCCTGGAGATGGAAAGCACCTCAAACTCACGGGTTCCCCCTGGAGTCTGTACTATCACATCATCACCTTCTTCCTTGCCGAGGATACTCTGGCCAATAGGAGAAAGGACTGAGATGGATCCGTGCTTTACGTTTGCCTCTTCCGGACCAAGCAGTTTATAGGTAACCTCTTCATCCGTATCCAGATCAAGCAACCCTACTACCACGCCAAAGACTGCCTTTGCAATATTTACCTTCGTACAATCGATTACCTCGGCACGGGCGAGTTTGTCTTTGAGTTCCATAATCCGCCCTTCGACATGCCCCTGGCGGTCCTTTGCTGCATGGTACTCAGCATTTTCCTTAAGGTCGCCATGACCGCGGGCAACTTCGATTGCCTTGACAACCGCACCGCGTTCCACATGCTCAAGTTGTTTCAGTTCGTCTTTGAGTTTTTTGTGTCCGCCAATGGACATGGGGATTCTCTCTACCATCGTTGTTATCTTTCTCTCCTTTCAAGTTCAGGGTCCCTGGAATAACCAGTCTTTCGCCCATTTTCTTCGTTACAGTCAAAAATTTATCCTCGGAGGTAAGCTCCAGGATCCTGTCGGATTTAGACCATTTTTCTCATATAGACGTTATTTAAAAATAACCAATACTCGCAATGTCAGTTACATGCGTGTACCTGATTTCGAAAAAACGCCTTAATATAAAAAGCAGAGATTATTATCCAACAGACTCCTGGACTCTGATATCATTCACATACCTGCGGTAAATTTCCTCCTGTGCCTCGAATATGAACGAAATACAAGATTATTCAAGGTACCCTTCAGGAAAATTTTATCCCGCTCCCTCTTGTTTTCAGAAATACTCAACAGATGAAACGGGACGACCCGGCAGGCCGTCCTCAACTGAAAAGGTGAGGAAGAGTGCCGGGTCCGGTCAAGTACTGGAAATAACGTGGTTAAGACCGACGTCACCAGCGATATTGCAGAGCCGTGGATACTTTTAGAAAATCACAGTCACTGCCGTTTTTAAAGCCAAAACTACTTTTTAATAAAAAGTGCTGACTTATTTCAAGTGAAATATCAAAGTCACCAGAATAAATCATATTTTCGTCATCCTCCAAACCTGTACCAATATTTACAGAAACGTAATTGCGTCCGGGAGAAGTACCTTTCTCAAAATTGCCAAACCCACTAAAATTGTATTGATAACGGGCGTTGAGCATCTGCTCATTCCACGACACCGGGCTCCAATAGCTGGTGATTCCGGGGTTCTCCACCGTTGCAAGATCAACATCGGGGTCCTCGCTGGCCTCGTCATTATTCTCAAGACGGCTTTCCCACCTCAGCGACCATTCACTCTTTTCATGAAAGAGAGACCACCCAAGCCAGGTATGGAATCCAATACCGGCATTGCTGTCGCTGCGCGACGTATAACGCATATCACCACCGAAACCGATACCATTCGGAGTCTGCACTTCAAGACCAGCAAGAAAGTTATCTGCAAGAAGTTTATCTGCAATGGCAGCAACTGTGTCTGTTATCTCGGTACGATCATAACGGAGAAAACCACTGACCTGCTCGTTCAGCTGACGTTCAATCTGTGAATTGAAGAGAACATTTGTACTGCCCTCTTGTAATCCCTCTCGTAATTTATCAAAGGTAACTCCAGCCTGCAGGTCCGTACTGTTCCCCAGCTGCCAGGTTACATCTGAGCCGATACTGTTACTATTAATCGAATCATCACCATGCACCGCACGGAATTGATGTCCGGCATAGCGGACACTGATCTCTTCATCCTGTTCATGAATAAAACTAAAGCTGGAGCCAAAGGCGAAATCTTCAATATTACGCCAGCGCCTCACAGCATCAAGGCGATTAAGAGAAAAATCCAGCCCGACCTGCGGAGTAATATTAAGAGAATTGCGTGTCATCGAATCAGCAATCGACTTGCTCACACCACCCGAATTCTCGATATTACGATAGAGGCGGGCCTCTTTGCGGTACTGCCCCATGCGCTCATAGACTGCGGCAAGATCTGCCATGGTCTGCACCGAAGCTTCCTCTTCCAGCAAATTCTGATAGCGCTTTTCCGCATAGAGATAGCGCCGTTCATAGATAGCAATCCGCGCATCGTACTCCTTGAGAAGACGCAACTGCATCCTCAGAAGGCCTGAATCACGGGCAAGCAGCACTCCGACCGAGCTGCCCAGATTGCCAAGCAGAAGTCTCGGATCCAGCAGCGATGTCAGGGTCTTTTCTTCACTCGCCGTATCGGGGTGAAGCAGGTCAAGAAATCCCCAGGAAGAGTCTTCCCGCGAATCTGTCCCTCTGACCTGCCCCTGCTTCAAATGGGTGGTAACGATCTGCACCATTGGCACATCAAGGATGGCACGATAAACCGAAAGAGCATCTCCGTAGCGCTCCGCAGTCCACAGCAACCGGGCGAGGGTCGCGGCTTCTTCGGCCTGACCGGCCAGAAAAAGGTGAACGGAGAGCTCTTCATTATTCACCTTTGTGCCACCTTCCAGACCACCATAACAATGATAGAAATCAAGCAGTGCGGTATCGTGCTCACCCGCGAGAGTCTCAAGGGAAATTTGTTCGCGGCAGAGCATGCCTGTGTCATACTCACCCTCTTCAAGACCGGCAAGGAGTTTCCGGGCAGCAGAAAATTTTCCCAGACCAATATTGGCCCGAGCCTCAAGAAAACCGGCAAAAAAAGAGTCGGGAACTGCCGTTACCACCTTTTCAAGCAGTTCAGCAGCACGGCTGTAGTCCCGCTTGCGGAGGCTGCGCTCAGCATCTGCAAGTTGGAAAGAAAGCGAATCCTCGGGAAAATGTTTGAGATAATTCATCCCCGGCTGCACCATGGCAAGGCGGTAACGCCGCTTTGCATCATGACAATGATTTGCCAGCACAGTACCGCCGTTCCACGGCGAAGAACAGATATCCGCGAGTAGAGTGCGGGGAAACTGCCAGTCGGGAGAAGCATCCACTTTCTTTTTTTCAAGCACACGTAACGCTTTCAGCCCTTTGCCCAGTTCTTCCTGGGCAACCTCTTTCTCCCTCCGGGCAAGGGCACCCCTTGTGCGAATAAAATGTCCTGCTGTGGCAATCGTTCCATCGCCGAGCGCCCTCTCTCCGGATTTGAGCTGCGGAATACTCTCCAGCCAGTCAGTCATAGCGGTACTGCGTCCTGCCCGGGCAGCATTCATTGCCAGTTCCAGCAGGGTCTCATCGGTTGCCACCTGACGGTTCAGCGTCTCACGCAGATGAAGATCCGCCCTGTCGAACAACCCTGCCTCAGACAGAGCCCGGGCAGTAGTAAGACGTATCCGTACTTGCTTTTCAGGCTCTTCCTGCCAGCGTCCGGTCGCCCAGGTTGCAATATTCTCCATGGAATCGAGCTGCTGATTTCGCCCCAGCCAATAAAGATGAAGCAGTACGGTATCGAGATCAACCTGTCGGTTGCTCTCCTGCCACACAGAAAAGAGCCTCTCCTGCTCTTCAACCAGCCCAAGGCTGGCAAAGATGACCAGCGCCCTGCGCCGAATCGCATCATCATCCGGGTTAATCTGAAGATACTGCCACCAGCTGTTGGCTGCGGCCAGCTCCTGCCCCAACTCGGTTTCCAGCACCGCCTGTTCTTTGAACCAGGCTGCCCGACGGCGTTTTGCCGGGACCTCGCGCAACACAGCAAGTGCCTTGCCCCATTTTTTCATGCGCTGGTAGAGCTGCGAAAGGGAACGTGAAGTTGCAGGGTCACCTTTAAGATGCTGGTTTATGATATTGAGGAGATCAACCGCAAGGTTATAGTCCTGGCTCCGGCCGCGATCCACGAGAATTCCGGCCATACGCAGAAAGATATTTTCCCGGTTGCGGCCGAACCGTTCCATATCCTGCCAGAGAGGTGCTGCCCCATCGTTTTCCACAATTACCAGAAAATCCCGGGCAAGACTGCCCTGCAGAAGGGCAACACTCTTCTTCGCACGACGACTGCCGGGATGAGACTGCAGGTAGCTTTCATAATAGCGCAGCGCGACAGCTGGCCGATCTGCTTCGGCGGCGGCAAGATCAGCGGCGGCAAGCTGCAGTGAGTCACGGGAGGCGCGGGCAAGTTCCACCGTCTCTGCACCCTCTTCCAGCACCTGCAGTGCCTGCCGAAAATCTTTTTCATTTTCCAGCAACGTAACGAGGCGCTGGCGAGAGGTCAAATCTCCCGGATGGTGACGCAGGGATTCGCGAAGCAAACGCAGCTTGACCTCTGTCTCAGCCGAACGGGCAGCCTTTGAAATCATCTCCCTCGCCTCTTTTCTCCCTGTATTTTCATTATCTTCCGCAAAAACGACAAGAGAGAGAAGAACAGTGAGCTGTTGATCTGAAAGGAAAGAATAATCAGAAAAAGAATGAAGCAGCCAGCGAATACGCTGGACATCACCAACCGCGATGGCATCATCAAGGAGACGAAGTCGTAATGAATCGGATACTCTGGAATCTGATGCAAGCTGCTGCTCTTCCAGAGAGAAGGAGAGGTCTTTACGTCCCTCCCCTCGCAAACTGGCGGCCAGCCCTTCCCGAGCATCCCCGGCACGGACACCGCCAGGATCCCCCTCCAGCACAGAGCCAAAGACCTCCGCAGCCCTGCTCCATTCACCGCGCTCAAGGGCTATGTGCCCGGCGGCCATGCGATACTCCGGCGATGCGGGCCGGGTATCAAGCAGGAGGTCAACAAGGCGACCGGCTTCTTCGTAACGCCCGAGCACCTTCAGCACCTGGCAATACTCCCAGAGTGCAGCTTCTACCTCCGGATGTTCCCCCGCCAGCTGGGCATAGGTTTTCGCTGCCTGTTCAAATTTGCCCTCGCGGACCAGCTGCCGCGCAGCCTGCCACTCCACCATCCAGCCTGGTATCTTTCTGCCAGCATCCTCCACTATAACCAGCTCCCGGTCGGGAACAATACCACGGGCTGACTCCACCCCCCCAACGCTCACCGCAACCATGCACGAAAGAGCGCAGGCAACAGGAAGAAGCAGAAAGGAAATGCAGACAGACTTCAGGGTACCTTGAATAGCCAGTCTTTCGCCCATCGTTTTCGTTACAGTCAAAAATTTATCCTCCGACAAAGCGAGGAACGAGACGTCGAGATATCAATTATATGCCTGTGGTAAGTTTCTTCCTGTGCCTCGAATATGAACGAAATACAAGATTATTTAAGGGACCCTTCTTTGAAGTTGTTACTCAGCTGTAGAATTTTGCAATGGTATCCACTACATGCTGCTGCATCTCAGGAGTCAACTCAGCATAAATAGGCAGGGCTGCTACCTCCTTCGCGGCC
>Ga0172378_10002415_pt1 | contig 17514 bp, 13 predicted proteins | sample GrowelOW332metaG_FD_119755 | JGI IMG/M metagenome (GOLD analysis project Ga0172378, IMG submission 119755) | Groundwater microbial communities from an aquifer near a municipal landfill in Southern Ontario, Canada - Pumphouse #3_1 metaG | ecosystem: Environmental > Aquatic > Deep subsurface >... | reverse complement strand
ATTTATAATTTATAATTTATAAATTTAGAGTTGATCATTTAAAATGTAATAAAATCAACAATTGTATTATATAATAAAAAGGTTATAAAATCTGAAATAATTGATAAAAATGTTGTTAAAAAACATTGCATAAAAGCAAATTGTATGATATACTTTTTCTTATGACTCGGGTGGTCCTCTGTTTTGCTTAGTATTTTTGTTAATACAAGCAATATAAAAAGTGCTTTGGCACAATAAACACGAACACTTGGACAAATCTGTATGGAGGTATTTAGTCAATGAACATTATTTCAACTTTGGAAAGAGAAGGCTTAAAAGAGCAAAGCGGAAACTTCAACATTGGTGACACTGTAAAAGTGTACGTTAAAGTTGTTGAAGGTGATAAAGAACGTTTGCAGGCGTATGAAGGTTTAGTAATTGCTCGTAAAAATGGTAGCATTCGTGAAACATTTACTGTTCGTAGAATAAGTTTCGGTGTCGGCGTAGAGAGAACATTCCCTGTTCACTCTCCAAGAATTGACCGCATTGAAGTTGTTCGTAAAGGTAAAATTCGTCGTGCAAAACTTTATTATGTACGTGGCTTATCTGGAAAGAAAGCAAAAGTTAAAGAAGACATTTAATAACAAAAATTACACATAAAAAAGATAGCATTTGTTATCTTTTTTATTATTTAATCTTATTATTTAATCTTATTATTTATAATAGTTATTTTTAATTAGAATTTCAATTTAACATTCTTTTGTAAGGTATGACTAGCGATAGAAAACAAACAGTTTTCACAAATTAATTTAAAAGAAATGAATAATAGTTGTAGCGAAGAAATTATTACACTTAAAATGTAACACTAATTATAATTTAAATTATAGTATAGAAATTGTGGCGAAATTATAATATAAAGTTATAATATACACAATAATTATAATATAAAAATTATACCAAAAGAGATAGCAACCGCTATCTCTTTTGGTATAGCAAATCACGGGATAGTCCCGTGAATTTTATTGTAGAGCGGTATTTTTTGTTGACTCTTAACTTGATTTCCCTGATTTTATTTTTAAACTTTTTATCTACATTCAATAAAGAAAAAATATATAAGTTTGTTTAATTTTTGTTATAAATAATTATAATCAATAAAATTACTATGTTTCTCTATTTTTTATTTGTAAAATTTTATGTTTATTAAAAGAAAATTTCAGTTTTTTGTCTTTAAAATGTGTCGTTTTGAAGCGGTCTTTGTCTTGTTTTGTCGAACGTTAAAATTCGGCAAAAAACATTTTTCTTTTTATCTTTTTTATATTAAACTTGCTATATGAACGCAAGGAGGAAAGGTGATAATGAATCAGACAAGTAATTTATTTAAAGATTGTGCAAAGCAAGCAAAGAAAAGGCTAGCAAGCGGATATTGGGAAAATATTAGGCGAGATAGGGCTAAATTTTTGGAAGAACATTATAGTAGTGGAGGAAATATTTCTCAACTAAAACATATGTATCAAAAGAAGGTGGAAAGAGATTTATTTAATTCCTCTGAACCAAATTCCACAGATGAAAAGTTATATAAAAAAGTAGTACAATTGCTTAGCGAAAATGAGTATGTTTTAAACCCAATTAAACAGTTGATTGATCATTCAGAGTATGATAAATTAGATGAGCGTAACAAACAATTATATATTTTTCAACTGACAGATAAATACAATGAACTTAAAGAGAAGTTTGAGAGTGAACACAGGAGTTGTTTTGCTTAGAAATTTTGTGAAATACTGTGTTGCTCAATAACCTGCCAACACAATCGAGTACCAGAAGTACACTCATGCGTTGGCAGAACATTGGATCCTTGTCTTTCGCAAAATTTCGTTGCAAAACGGCGAGGGGATAATAGAGCGTCGTCATCAAATACTGTGTTCTTTAAAAGATTTTGCGACCGTCGAGTATGCAAAATACACTTCCGTCCGCAAAACTTTTACACGCCTTGTCTTTGACGATTTTCCGTTGCAAAACGGCGAGGTAATAATAATTGAATTTCGTCGCAAAACGGCAAAGTGTATAAGACTTAGGTAAATTGTCGCAAAACAACGGCAAGGCTTGGAAGTGCTTGCGAAAAATCTCGTTGCAAAACGGCAAGGTGTGTAAGGCTTAGGTAAATCGTTGCAAAATGGCAAGGAAAAAAAGATTTTGTGGCTGGGCTTTATGTGCAAAGCACATTACATGCAAAGCGTGTTGTGAATACTGTTCGCAAAGCCCCATGCTGTGTCGCTCAATAACCTACCAACACAATCGAGTACCAGAAGTACACTCATGCGTTGGTAGAACATTGGATCCTTGTCTTTTTTTAATCCGTCGCAAATTTTTACTTAGTAATTTTTCACAATACTGTGTTCTCGCAAAGAATTTTTCGACTGTCGAGTGCGTAAAGCACACTTCCATCCGAAAAACTTTGCCACGCCTTGTCTTGTGAAAAATTCCTTTGTAAAAAGGTGAGGGGGAACAAAATGATAAAATGATAAAATGAAAGGATGAAAGATGAAAGAACGAAAAAATAAAGGAAGAAATATTTTTGTCTAAAATTGGCGAATTGTTTAAATTAAATTCTTCTATTTTTATTTTCACTATTAATTAAAAAATATAAAAGCGGGGGTGTTTACACCTCTTTTCCTTTTTGAAAAATAATGTTTCTTTTTTGTTAAAACAAAAAGCCATAATTAAACCAAAAAATAATAATTAAAGCCATAACTGAAATAAGAAACTATGAATCAAAAAACATTATTATTAAAATCAAAAAACATTAAAACAAGAAACTATGAGTAAATCAAAAAACATTATTAAAACAAAAAGCCATAATTGAAAGATAAATTGAAGCCATATTTGAAATAAAAACATATAATTTAAATAAAAAACCTTTCGTTATGTTTTTGATTGCTAAAAACAGCATTTTTTGATATACTTTTTAAAACTAAAGAAGGGGATATTTTGGAAATTATTAAAAACTTAAATGAAGAACAACTTTTGCCTGTTCTACAAACTGAAGGGGCAGTATTAGTTACAGCAGGGGCAGGTAGTGGCAAAACCCGACTTTTGACACATCGAATTGCTTATCTTATTCAAGAGAAAAAGGTTCGTCCTTACAATATTTTGGCAATAACTTTTACTAATAAAGCGGCAAGTGAGATGAAAGAACGTGCTACAAAGATGATAGGGGAAAATAATAGCGTTTGGATTTCTACATTTCACGCTTTGTGTGTAAAGATTTTACGTAGAGATATAGACCGCTTAGGTTGGACAAAAAGTTTCAGTATATATTCTGATGACGAGAAAAATCGTGTAATGAAAGATATTTTTACTCAAATTAAAGTTAGTGATGATGCTGATAAAAAGCGAATCCTATCACATATTAGCAGGGCAAAAAATAATAATCTAACTCCCGAAGAGTATGCATCAGAGGTTGGACACTTGTTGCTAGGGGAAGAAATAATATCTGCTTATCAAATGTATCAGGATAAATTAAAAAAATCTAACGCACTAGATTTTGATGACTTATTGGTTAAAACCTTTTTATTATTAAAGACAAATAAAGATGTGTTAGATTACTATCAAGATATGTTCAGATATATACATATTGATGAGTTTCAGGACACCAACAAGGTGCAATATGATATTGCAAGAATGTTAGCAGGAAAATGGGGCAATATTATGGTGGTAGGAGATGAGGACCAGTGTATTTATGGTTGGAGAGGGGCAAATATTGAAAATATAACTAATTTTCAAAAAGATTTTCCTTTTGTAAAAATCTTTAAGTTACAACAAAACTATCGTTCTACTCAAAAGATTATTAATATTGCAAATCGTATTATATCTAATAATGAAAGTAGATTAAAAAAGACTCTTTGGACAGAAAATGAACAGGGTGCGGATATTGTTTACTTTACTTCTCGTAATGATAGAGAGGAAGCAGAATTTGTAGTTAAAAAGATTGTGGATTTAGTACGTAATCAAGGATATTCGTGTAAAGATATTGCTATTTTAATGAGATTGAATGCTCTTTCACGAAATTTTGAGAATATGTTAAATAATGCGGGTATACCATATAAGGTTTTGGGTGGCTTTAAATTCTATGAACGTGCTGAAATTAAAAATGTGGTGGCTTATTTAAGATTAATTAGTAATCCTTTTGATGAGGAGAGTTTGTTGCACATAATTAATTTTCCAAAGAGAGGAATTGGTGATACTACTATTGAAAAATTAAAAGAGTTAGCACCAGATAAGAGTATGATTGAAATCATATTAAATATTGAAAATTATTCTGAAATTGCTGGGGCAACTAAAAACAAAATAATGTCTTTTGCTACTTTGTATAGACAGTTATCTGAAAAAAAGAATTTGCCCGTTGCTGAATTAGTCCGATATTTAATTGATACTGTAAACTTTCGTTCTGCATATGATAGTGCAAATGAAGAAGATTATACTAGAATACTTAATATTGAACAATTTGCTGAGGGTGTTATTGAGTATCAAAAAGATAACCCAGAAGCCACTTTGGATGAATATTTGCAGTCTGTAATGTTGATGACTGATTTGGATAGTACAGACTTAGAAAATAATTCAGTACTTGTTAGTACAGTTCATGCAGTAAAGGGCTTGGAATTTAAAGTTGTATTCGTAATTGGTGTTGAAGAAGGAATTTTCCCTATTATTAGAACAGGCGATAGTCCTAGTGATGTTGAAGAAGAAAGAAGGCTTATGTATGTTGCTATAACTCGTGCAAAAGAGGACTTGTTTATAACAAATAGCCGTTGCCGTGCCTTATGGGGACAAGAGCAATATCAAAGAGAAAGTCGTTTTATTGAAGAAGCAGGATTGGTATCAGAAAGGCAAATGGTAAGCAGAGCGAATACTCAAACAAATGCATTTAATAATATGAAAAATGTGCAAATAGCAAAACAACAGAAAGATTTTTCACTATTTACCAAAGGAACGCAAGTGTTTCACACCACTTTTGGAGTTGGTATTATTACAGATGATAGTAAATTAAGTTCTTCAAAGATGGTTACAGTAACTTTTAATATGCTAGGTGCAAAGACTCTTTCTTTGGAGTATGCACCACTAAAAATAATGAAAAAAGAATAAATCAACATTTGTGGATGTTTTAATTCTAATTTGGTAGTACTGTTAAAAGATTATGAAAAAAATAAAAAATCAACTGCTTAATAAAAATTGTTAAACCTTTTTTTAAAATAAATGCTATTAAAATGAAATTTTAGATTGTAAATACATTATTTAACAATAGATTAAAATGTATTATTTAAAATAAATACCCTTAAAATAAAGGTTTTTACTATATAACTATAATCTAGCAACTTAAAAAATAACAAACAACAAACAACTTAACAAACAACAAATAAAATTAACAAATAAAATTAACAAATAAACACCATTTAATTGTCAATAAAATTATCAAAATAAAAAAGAGGAGTTTAGCGTGGAAGATATAAGAAAACAAATAGAGCAAATAGTTGCAGATTTGAATAAATACAACTACTATTACCACGTTTTAGACAAGCCAATTATTTCAGATGCTGACTATGATAAATTGTATTATAAATTAGTAGATTTAGAAAAAAAGACAGGTATAATACTGTCTGATTCTCCTACTCAACGAGTTGGAGATACTATTGCCGAAGGCTTTAAGAAGCAAGAACATTTGGTACAACTTTACAGTTTGGATAAGGCTCAAAATTTTAGTGAATTAGATGACTGGGCAAATAAAATACTTAAAGAATTTCCAAAAACTACTTTTGCTGTCGAATATAAATTTGATGGACTTCGTCTAGCCTTGACTTATAAAGATGGTTTTTTACAGCAAGCAGTTACTCGTGGTAATGGCTTTGTTGGCGAGGATATTACTGCTCAGGTAAAGACTATTCGAAGTGTTCCACTTTCTATTCCATATAAGCAAAAAATTGTTGTAGATGGTGAGGGCATAATATTGCTAAGTGAGTTGGAAAAGTATAATAAAAAGAGCGGTGATGGGTTGAAAAATGCACGGAATGCAGTTGCAGGCAGTATTCGTAATTTAGACCCTAAGGTTACCGCTAGTCGTAGACTAGATTTTTATGCATATGGAGTTCCTTATATTGAGGGAAAGACCTTTACTACTCATCAAGAGTTATATCAATTTTTAAAGGATAATAAATTTTTAATTAACGACTTTTTCAAAATTACTTCTAACTTAGATGAGATTCACAATATTATTTCAGATGTTGATAAAAAAAGAACAGACTTAGATGTTTTAATTGATGGGATAGTTATAAAAGTAAATGAAATGAAAATTCGTGAAAAATTAGGATTTACAATTCGTTTTCCAAAATGGGCAATAGCATATAAATTTGCTCCATTAGAAGTTACTAGTACTATTCGTGATGTCATCTGGCAAGTAGGTAGAACAGGGAAGGTAACACCTTTGGCAATTCTAGACCCTGTGGAACTAGCGGGGGCAACTATTAGTAGAGCAACATTGAATAATTGGGATGATATACAGCGAAAACAAGTTGGGATAAATGCGTTAGTTTTTGTTCGTCGTAGTAATGAAGTAATTCCTGAAATTTTAGGATTAGCACAAAAATTAGATAATTTTAAAGCAATAGAAAAGCCTACTCATTGTCCATCGTGTGGAACTCTTTTAGAAAAACGTGGAGTTGTGAATTTGTATTGTCCAAACTATGAACATTGCCCGCAACAATTACAAGAGAGGATTATTCATTTTTGTTCACGTGATGCTATGAATATAGATGGTATACGAGATAAGACCATAGATACTTTTTACAATAAATTAAATATTCGTACTGTTGCTGATTTATATAAATTAAAGTCCACAGATTTAATAGAACTAGATAAGTTTAAAGATAAAAAAACAAACAACCTTATACAATCTATTGAGAATAGTAAAAAAGTGCCTTTTGCGAACTTTATCTATGCGTTGGGAATTGCTAACGTTGGAATAAAAACTGCTAAGGATTTAGCAAAAAAATATGATACTTTTGAAGATATTAAAAATGCCAGTGTGGAAGACTTATCTTCAATTAGAGATATTGGAGAGATAGTAGCGAACAGTATAAAAGAATATTTTTCAATTTCTTTTAATAAAAAGATGCTTGATGAGTTGTTCAGTTCAGGTGTAAAAATAAAATATCCCGACAAGAAAAAAATGGAGAATTCAGTATTTTTTAATAAAACTTTTGTACTTACTGGAACACTACCAACGCTTACTCGTAGCGAAGCGACTAAAATGATTGAGGAACGAGGTGGCAGGGTAACATCTAGTGTGTCAAAAGAAACCGACTATGTACTTTTGGGTGCGGATGCAGGAAGTAAATATGATAAAGCAAAAAGTTTGGGCGTAAAAATTATTGAAGAAGATGACTTTCTATCTATGCTATCTAAGTAAGATAAATTTTAATTATGCTTTTTAATAAATATTTTCAATTTAAAAGCAAAAATTTCTATGAATTAAAAAAATAAATAGTTTTAAATGTAGTGCTAGAAAATACTTTAAGAATTAATGAAAAAAATAAATTAATTAAAAAAGTTCACAAAAATAATTCAAATTAAAACAATAGCAATAAAAAGTAATGAGTGAAGATGAAATTTCTTTTAAAGTGTAAAACAAATGATTTTTTTGTCCCTTTTAAATAATTGACAGGTTTGACGTCTTGTGTTAGACTTTATACAAGAGAAGGAGGCTAAAATGCCAAAAATAGATGTGAATGAAGCAAGGAAATTGGCTAAATTGTCACGTTTGGAATTTAACGAGGATGAATTGACAAATTTTGTTCAAGAGTTTGATAAAACTTTGGAGTATATGGATACCATTAAAAAGGTGGATACTTCGAATGTAGATTTGCATGAAAAGACTATCAATGCAAAAAAGCAGTTACGTGAAGATGCTGTACAGGAAAGTTTTACACAAGAGGCTATTATTGCTAATGCCCCTCAAAGTGAGGACGGTGCTTTTGCCGTACCTATAACGGTAGAGGAGGGTGAATAATGGATTATCTAAATATGAATTTGTGGCAAGTGAGAGATAAGTTGAATAGTGGTGAAATCACTAGCGTTGAATTGACTAAAAAGTGCTTTCAACGTATAAAAGATACTAATGATTTAAATGCTTTAATCTCTACTTGTGAAGAATTTGCACTTGCTAGTGCTAAGAAAATTGATGAAGCACGAGCAAATGGAGCAAAACTTGGTGCTTTGGCGGGTATTCCGATAGTTATAAAAGATAACATAAATTTAACAGGAACAAAGACTACGTGTGCTAGTAAGTTTTTAGCCAACTTTGTTTCTCCATATACTGCAACGTGTGCTCAAAAGTTGATTGATGCAGGTGCTGTAATTATAGGAAAGGCGAATATGGATGAGTTTGCTATGGGGAGTTCTAATGAAACTTCTGCTTTTGGTATTGTTCACAATCCTGTAAACCCTAATTATGTTCCCGGTGGTTCAAGTGGTGGTTCTGCTACATCAGTAGCAAGCAATCAGTGTTTTGGAGCGTTAGGAACAGATACAGGAGGTTCTATTCGTGAACCATCATCTTTTTGTGGTATTGTTGGATTAAAGCCTACATATGGACGTGTTTCTCGATATGGTGTGGTGGCTTTTGCAAGTTCGCTAGACCAAGTTGGAAATTTAACTCGTTCTGTACGTGATAGTGCTATTATGCTTGGAGTAATTGCAGGCGAAGATAAACACGATATGACTAGTTCAGCAAAAGAAATACCAGATTATGAACAGGCTATAACGGGCAGTGTTAAGGGCTTAAAGATTGGTATTGCTAAACAATTTTTTAATGATAAATTAAATTCAGAAGTTCGTGAAAGTTTGGATAAGGCTATTCAAACATATGTGGATAATGGAGCGGAAATAGTAAATATAGATTTGCCAAGTTTGGATACAGCCTTGGCGGTTTACTATATAATATCTTCGGCAGAAGCGGCTAGTAACCTTGCACGTTTTGATGGAGTAAAATATGGAGTACAAGCAAAGAATTTTAATGATATTGTAGACTTATATTTTAAGTCCAGAACACAGGGCTTTGGAAAAGAGGTAAAGCGTCGTATAATGCTAGGTAACTATGTGTTATCCAGTGGATATTTTGATGCATTTTATCGTAAAGCAAAACGAGTTCAAAAGGTAATTCAAAAAGAATTTGAGCAGGCTTTTAAAAAATGCGACCTTATTGTGTGTCCAACAACAGCAAATCCAGCCTTTAAAATAGGAGAAAAGAGTAACGACCATTTGGCAATGTATTTGACTGATATATTTACTGTTCCAATTAACATTGCAGGGCTTCCTGCTATGTCTATACCTTGTGGGAAGAATAAGGATGGACTACCAATAGGTATGCAGTTGATTGCTCCACAATGGAAAGAAACGACTTTGTTCAATGCGGGAGATTTCTTAGAGCAAGCCATAAAGGAGGGACTGAAATGAAATACGAAACTGTTATAGGACTAGAAGTTCACAGCGAATTAAATACAGATACGAAGTGCTTTTGTGGCTGTAAAAACCATTTTGGTGGAGAGCCTAATACACACTGTTGTCCTGTTTGTACAGGTATGCCGGGTGCTTTGCCTATGCTGAATAAAAAAGCGGTAGAGTACGCAATTAAAATGGGCTTGGCTGTTGGTTGTAGTATAAACGAATACTCAGCCTTTGAGCGTAAGAACTACTTTTACCCAGATTTACCAAAGGCTTATCAAATATCACAAATGGAACATCCGCTATGTATGGGTGGGGGTGTGGAAATTGAAGTCAATGGAAAGAAGAAATTTATCCGACTTAACCACATACATTTGGAAGAAGATGCAGGAAAACTTATACACACAAACAACGGAACTATGATAGACTATAATCGTGGTGGAGTACCGCTAATAGAAATGGTGTCTGAACCTGATATGTCTAGTGCTGATGAAGCAATTGCCTTCTTGCAAAAAATACGTTCAATTGTTTTATACCTTGGCATAAGTGAGGCAAAAATGCAAGAAGGAAATTTACGTTGTGATGTTAATGTTTCTATACGCAAAGAGGGTGAGCCATTAGGTACTAGAACAGAGATGAAAAATATGAACTCATTTAGAGCGGTTGCTAGGGCAATAAGAAGTGAGTCACAAAGACAAGCAGAAGAACTAGATGCGGGGCATAAGATTGTACAGGAAACACGTCGTTGGGATGATAATGCTGGAAAATCTTATTCTATGAGAACTAAGGAAAATGCAGATGATTACCGCTATTTCCCTGATCCAGATATTATTCCTATTGAAGTAGAAAAGGAATATGTTGAACATATTGCTACTACTTTGCCTAAGTTAGCAACTGAACGTGCAAAAGAATATGTTGAAAAAATGGGGCTAAGTTATAATGATGCTGAATTGTTGACGCAAGACCGAAAGATAGCGGATTATTTTGAGAATGTTATAAAAACATTTAATCAACCAAAATACGTTTGCAACTGGATACTTGGCGAAGTATTTAAGAAATTAAACTCACTAGATAATGAAGATGCTGAAATAGATATAAGCCCTGAAAATATGGCGAAGTTGTTGCAATTATATCATAGTGAAACCATAGGTCAGGCGACTGCTAGACAGTTGCTTGATGAAATTTGGGGAACAGATAAAAACCCTGAAATTATCGTAAAAGAAAAAGGTTTGGCACAGAATAATGATACCGCAGGGCTAGAAGAAGTCTTGAAAAAGATTATAGCGGATAACCCAAAAGCAGTGCAAGAATTAAAAGCGGGCAATCAAAAGACTATGCAATTCTTTGTAGGGCAAGCGATGAGAGCAACTAGTGGAAAATGTAATCCAAAATTAGTGAATGAAATAGTTAATAAATTGATAAAATAAGGAGTTGTTTTATGGAAGAAAAAGAATATGTAATGATGGAGCCACCTATTGATGAATTAGTAGAGAAGATTGGTAATAAATTTTTATTAACCTGTCTAATTGCTAAACGTGCAAAGGAATTGAACAATATCTATTGTGCAGGTGAGCCTCAGGAAAAAGATCCAAAGGTTATTGCTATTGCAGCACAAGAAGTTATGGACGGAAAAATAGTACCAGGAAGTATTTAAAAATAAATGATTGCAGAAGTAATTGTTGATATTGCCCATTCAGAAGTGGACAAAGTATTTGATTATATAACCACACCCGACATTCAAAAAGGTCAGCGTGTGGTTGTTCCTTTTGGTAAGCGAACTATTGAAGGATATGTTATAAATCTTAAAGATAAATCAGAAGTTCCAGCAGATAGATTAAAGAATATAGTTAGGGCTTTGGAGCCTTATCCTATCATCTCGGAAGAGTTCTTTCAACTTAGTGATTTTATGAACAAGAAAAACCACCTTAAACGAGTGGATACGCTACGTCTTTTTCTGCCAAGTGGTATGCGAAAAGATAAGGTAAAAGCACTTACTCAGTCGATTATTACTGTGCAAAATTTAAATAAAGTAGAAGTTGAAAAAGGGCTTCGTGCTAATTCAAAAAATCAGATTGCACTATTAAATTTTATCCATGAAAATAAGCAATATGTAAAAAGTGAGTTAAACAAGCAATTTGGTGCTTCTGCAATAAAAAAGTTTTTAGAAATTGGCGTTTTTACTGAAAATCAAGAACAAAAAGTTCGAACACCATATTCGCCTAAAAAACAAGACAAAACAGTTGTTTTAACTGAACAACAAAATAAGATTTTAGAAGATGTTCAAGAGCCTGCAACTCATTTGATTTTTGGGGTAACAGGTAGTGGAAAAACTGAAATTTATATGCACTGTATTAGTCGTTGTTTAGAACAGGGGAAAAGTGCTATTATGTTAGTCCCAGAAATTGGGCTTACCCCTCAGGTTTTTGGTTTATTTAAAGCACGTTTTGGTGACCAAGTTGCTATTTTACATAGTGGTTTAAGTATGGGGGAAAGGTTTGACGAGTGGCAACGAATACGTACAGGAGAGGCTAAAATAGTGGTAGGCGCTAGGTCAGCAATATTTGCACCTGTTCAAAATTTAGGCGTAATTATAATTGATGAGGAACACGATGGTTCATACCGTAGTGAAAGTAATCCAAGATTTTATACTCACGATGTGGCACAATTTAGGGCTACTTATAACAATTGCCCACTGATACTAGGAAGTGCTACTCCAAGTATTGAGAGTTATCAAAAAGCACAGTTAGGCGAATATAAGTTGCACGAATTACCTCTTCGAGTTAATAAAAAAGATATGCCTAAGGTACAAATTGTAGATATGCGTAATGAGATGAGTATAGGCAATACAGGTATTTTTTCAAGACAGTTGCAATCTGATTTACAAGACTGTATGGAAAACGGAAATCAGGCTATGTTGTTCTGTAATCGTAGAGGTTTTGCTAGTTTTATGGTTTGTAGGGAGTGTGGATGGACAGCGAAGTGTGATGATTGTGATGCTACTTTGGTTTATCATAAAGAGGACAATCAGTTAAAATGTCATTTTTGTAATAGAAGATACAAGGCTTTAACAAATTGCCCAAATTGTGGTAGTGAATATATACGAATGGGTGCAATAGGCACTCAAAAAGTGGTTGATGAAATACATAAAATATTCCCCAAAGTAAAGGTTCTTAGAATGGATTTTGATAGTATTCAAAGCAAAACTTCGCACGCTGATATACTAGAAGAATTTGCAAAAACTAAACCTAGCATACTGGTTGGAACTCAGATGATAGCCAAAGGACACGATTTTCCAAATGTAACATTAGTTGGAATTGTGGATGCGGATATGAGTTTACACTTTTCAGACTTTCGTAACACTGAACGCACTTTTCAACTATTAACACAGGTTGCAGGTAGGGCAGGACGTGCGGATAAATTAGGAAAAATAGTTTTGCAGACTTATGCACCAAATCATTACGTATATAAATATATGGCAAACTACAACTACAAGGCTTTTTTTGAAAGAGAAATCAACATTAGATATAATGCAAAGTTCCCTCCTTTTGCTCAGATTATTCGAGTTTTAGCGAGTGGCGAGAAACAGGCGGAAGTTCAAGATGTAATTGCTAAAATTCATAAAGAACTAGATGAAATGTACCGATCTAATAAAGGTGTTTTGTTCTGTCAATCTATGAAGTCCCCAGTAAGTAGAATACAAAATAAATTTAGATATCAACTTATAATGCGTTTAGCCAATGAACAGGCGGATGAATTAATAGAAAAAATATATAAAATAGTAGATAAAAATTTAAAAACAAATGTAAATGTTTTTGTAGAAATTAACCCAAATAATATGAGTTAATGATATAATCTTTTTTAAGATAAAATATTTATCAGGAAAATTTATAAATTTTATAACAATATGTAAAATAATATAGGGCTATTTTATTGAATAAATATGCAAAGTAATGAATAAATATAAGAGGTGTAAAAATGAAAAAAATATTGATAGCACCAAGCACAGACCCTTGTCCTATAAAGAATTTAACGACCTACGTTAAACAGTTGGAAGATGCTGGGGCAGATTGGATACATTGTGATATTATGGATGGTAAATTTGTGCCTAAACGCACCTTTGATTATTTAATTCTCGCTTTTATTCGTAAGGAAACTAAACTTCCGCTAGACGTTCATCTTATGGTTCAACAACCTATGAAAGTAGTTAAGGATTACGTAAAGTATGGGGCAAACATAATTACAGTTCATTATGAAGTTTTTATAGATAAATTATCTTTAATTAATGCACTTCAAGAAATTCGTAAAATGGGTGTTAAAGTAGGACTATCAATAAAACCTGAGACCTCAGTAGATGTGTTAGAGAACATATTGCACTACATAGATTTAGTTTTAATAATGAGTGTTGAACCGGGCAAGAGTGGTCAAGAATTTATAAAAGAAAGTCTTATAAAAATTGCATATTTAAACAAAAAAAGAACAGAGCAGGGACTAGATTTTTTGATTGAAGTTGATGGTGGCGTGAATACTACTAACTCGTCAATTATTACTGTAAGCGGAGCGGATGTTTTAGTGTCTGGCAATGCCGTTTATAATTCAGATAATCGAAGAAAAAGTATGGATATATTACGAGGTAAAAAAGAGTTATAAAAATTCTTTTTGTTAATTTTAGATGAAATATGTGTAAAACACATCAATTTAATTTGTCAATTTAAGTACGTTATAATGTTAATTATAAGTTAATATTATAAGTAACTTAGCAAGTTAATATTATAAGTAACTTAGCAAATCAATGTTATAACTAATTTAGCAAGTTAATATTATAAGTAACTTAGCAAATCAATGTTATAACTAATTTAGTAAGTTAATATCATCAGTAACTTAGCAAATCAATGTCATAACTAACTTAGCAAGTTAATATCATCAGTAATTTAGCAAGTCAATTATAATAAATAAAAAAGAGCCTGTTTGTATAAAACGGACTCTTTTAACTTATAGTTTTTAAATATGCTATTTTTTATTTTCTTTCTTATTGGTGGTAAGTTGATTAAATACAAAGAGTGTTGGTAATATGAAATTAAAACTAACTCTATTTATTTAAGGATTTTGTAGGTTAATAATATTTTAATTTCCATTCAACAAAGAGTTCTTATGCTCTTAAAAATGGTAACAAAACTATGACTTTTTTCATAAACTACAAAAGAGGTATTGGAGGTAATAATGCGCATAATCTGTCTAAAATCACCAAAATGTTTACGAAAATTATTGAAAATTATTTTTGTAAAACAATTGATTAAAACTTAGTACATAAAAAAATCCAGACTAATTCTGGATTTTTCTTTTATACTTTATATAGAAAAAACGGGGTGACCCCGTTTGTTTTCTATTACTGTTGTTTTAATTTTTTAAGACAACGAGTACATATTGTCTTTTTAACCATAACACCATCTTCATTTTCTACATGAACGGTTTGTAAGTTAGGATGACGAGGGGTATTTGTTCTACGTAATACCCATTTACTCTGGCGTTTTACTTGATTGCCTGCCATTTTTGTCTTGCCACAGATTTCACATTCTTTACTCATTTAAGCACCCCCTATGTTTTGCTTTTTTTGGATTTTTGTAAGAAGATTATATCATGAAAAAACGAATAAAGCAAGGTATTTTTAAATATTTTACTAAAAACACTTGATAAATTTTGAATAGTTTAGTAAAATAATAAAGATGTATTAAATATATGTCAAAAAGCGAAAATGAAAAGAGGAAATAAATGTCGGTAACAACTTCTAATTATTATGGAAAGATAATAATTTCTGATGATGCGATAGCAACTGTTGCAGCGTCTGCTGCTTTGGATTGCTGTGGCGTAGTGGACTTGGTTAGCAAGAAGTTGTCAGATAACTTCGCAGACTTGTTCAAAAAACAGCAACTAGGTAGAGGCGTTAAAATTTTGACTAATGAGAATAAAATTTTTATTGATCTTTTTGTTATTTTAAAATATGGTGTATCTATCAGTGCAGTTGCTGAATCATTAAAAAAAACCGTTAAATATAAAGTCGAAGAATTTTCTGGTATGATTGTTGATACCATTAATGTTAATGTTATTGGAGTAAGGGTTTAACTCTTTCTTCATTTTCTATTCTATTTTAGTAGGTGTAATAAATGCAAAAAACTATAAACGGCGCTATTTTCAGAAAAATGATTGTGGGCGCATATAATTATCTTGATACTAATAAAAAGTACATAGACTCTTTAAATGTTTTTCCAGTTCCAGATGGTGATACTGGTAACAATATGTTTTTAACTATGAAGGCTGCGGCTAACGAAGTTAATAATTGTTCTACAAACAATATGGATGCTTTGGGTGAAGCGTTTAGTAAAGGTGCGTTAAGAGGTGCTAGGGGAAACTCGGGTGTTATCTTATCGCAAATTATTCGTGGTATGGCTAGTGAGTTAATGCTTCAACCTGAGATGACCACTAAGACTTTTGCTTCAGCAATGAAGAATGGTTCTAGAATGGCGTATAAAGCAGTCTCAATTCCTAAAGAGGGGACTATTTTAACTGTTATTCGTGTTATGTCTGAGGCTGCTGAATCTGCTGCAAAGAAGTATTCAGATTTTGAGGACTTTTTTAAACAGATATTGACCACAGGTGAGGAAATCCTAGAACAAACACAAGAAATGATGCCTATTTTAAAGGCAGCAGGTGTTGTTGATGCTGGTGGACGTGGTGTTTTAACTGTTTTTCACGGATTTTATAAAGGTTTAACAAATGATGGCGATTTAACTATGGAATTAGATGAAACTGTTAAGAAAATAGAGGAAGTTGAACAATTTCATATAAATTTTGAAGATTTGGCAGAGATTGAATTTGGTTATTGTACCGAGTTCAAGATTATTCATATAAATAAAAAGACTACTGAGTCTGATATTGATAAAATAAGAGAAAAACTGATGGCTATTGGTGATTCTGTTATTTGTGTCGGTGATTTATCTATGATAAAGATACACGTTCATACAAACGAGCCAAACAGAGCGTTGGGTTATGCTTTGGAGTTGGGTGAGATTTACGATGTGAAGATTGAGAATATGTTGGAGCAGAACCGTGAATTGAAGAAGAAACACGCTCAGATGCAACAATCTCAAAAGGCTTTTGGTATGGTTGCTATTGCCGCTGGAAGCGGAATTGGTGCTGTGTTCAAAGATTTGGGTGCAGACCACATTATTGAGGGTGGACAAACAATGAACCCAAGTGCTAATGATATAGTACAAGCAGCGGATAGAGTTCCAAGTGACCACGTTTTTGTGTTTCCAAATAATAAAAATATTATTCTTGCTGCTGAGCAAGCGAAGAATTTGACGAAAAAGTTCCTACATGTAATTCCAACAACTTCTATTCCAGAAGGTGTTGCTGCTATGTTAGCGTTTAATGGTGAAGGTACTTTGGATGAGAATATAGAGGCTATGAGTATAGCAAAAGATGCTGTATCTAGCGGGGCAGTGACATATGCTGTTCGTGAAACACATGTTGATGGTTTTGATTTGAAAGAAAAAGATATCATTGGATTAACAGGTGGAAAAATTGTATCCAAAGATAATTTAGTAAATGAAGCAACTGTAAAACTTGTAGAAAAAATGTTGGATGAAGATAAAGTAAATATAACGCTTTTCTATGGTAAAGATGTTCAAGCGCAAGATGCTGAGAAGTTACAAAAAACATTAATAGAAAAGTTTCCACAATGCGAAGTTACTGCTATTGAGGGTGGACAACCTGTTTATTACTATATTGTATCTGTCGACTAATTTTTTTTGCTTAGTAATTTTGTGAAATACGGCTAAATCTCGCAAGTCCGCCTGACCGTTCGGATACATAAAGTATACCTCCGTCCATTCGGCTTGGCGATTTCTTGTCTTTCGCAAAATTCCGTCGCAAAAAAAGGCGAGGGATAACAGTCATTTTTTATATTGTATGTATTTTTGCAAAATCATTTTGAACTTTGAGTATGTCTATATACACAGCAGTCCAAAATGTTTTGCCACGCCTTGTCTT